>ERZ1031260.21-NODE-21-length-44463-cov-35.061295_pt1 | contig 44463 bp, 43 predicted proteins | sample MGYA00517287_ERZ1031260 | MGnify/ENA primary metagenome ERZ1031260 (study PRJEB33718, sample SAMN03159811) | human skin metagenome | collected 2014-02-25 | study: EMG produced TPA metagenomics assembly of the PRJNA266117 data set (Human skin bacterial metagenome... | reverse complement strand
GGGTTGGGGTGGTGGGGGTCTGCTCGGTCATCGCTCGTGTCCTTTCTCGTGGCCCGGTTTCGGGGCCGCATTGTGCCGCGCGACGCGGCTGCCGGTCGCGCCCCACCCGGGGTAGAAGAGCCCATCGGCGAGACGCATGTTTCTGGCATCCTACCGCGCCGCTTGCACCCGCGCGGGGCGAATCGGGCGCTTCAGTAGTGTGGTGCGGGTGATGTCAAACCTCTGGATCGTTCCCGGCTCACCCGCCTTGGTGGCCGAGCTGTCGCCGGACCCGGCCTCGCGACGGCTCGCCGGTGTGGTGCGCCAGCTTGCGGCCACCGCAGGCGAGCGGCCCATCGACATCGTCTGCTCGCTGGATGAGCGCTGGCGCACTGCGGTGACCGGCTCGTTTCAAGCCTGGGGCGCACCGAATACCTGCGTGCGAAGCGGCAATCACGTGGCCGAACTGGTGGCCCGTTACGCGCTCGGCGACCCCGAGGTGCGCGGGGTCCGGGGCACTATCGGGGAGTTCGACAGGGATACAGTCACGGTCGTCGTCATCGACGGGCCTGCCGGTCTGACGCCGCGCGCCCCGCTCGCGCTCATCGATGGCGCGCCCGAGCTGCATGAGCGGTTAAAGCGGTGGCTGGGCGGTGGCGGGCCGGAGGTCGTCGATAAGCAAAGTGTGCTTGAGCCCGCGCTGTGGGAGGAGCTTGCGACCGTGCGCGCGGAGAGGGCGCGGCTGATCGACCACGACGACACCCTCGGTGTCGGGCGCTACGTCGCGGAGTGGTGGGTATGAGGCCGGTCGCGGTGGTAGGGCCGACGGCGAGCGGCAAATCGGCGCTGGGGATCGCGCTGGCGCGCGAGCTCGGCGGCGAGGTGGTCAACGTCGATTCCATGCAGCTGTACCAGGGCATGGACATCGGCACGGCGAAACTCGCGCCCGAGGAGCGCGGCGGCATCCCGCACCACCTGTTGGACATCTGGCCCGTGACCAAGACCGCGTCCGTCGCCGAGTACCAGGCCCTCGCGGTTCGCGCGGTCGAGGAGATCATGGCGCGGGGCAAGGTGCCCATCCTCGTCGGCGGCTCCATGCTCTACGCGCAATCGCTTCTCGACGACTGGCAGTTCCCACCCACCGATCCCACCGTGCGCGCTCGCTACGAGGCGCGGTTGGAGGACATCGGCGTGGACGCGCTGCACGCCGAGCTGGCAGAGGTGGACCCGGATGCCGCCCGCATCATCGAGGACAAGGACCCCCGTCGCACCGTCCGCGCCTTGGAAGTCATCGAACTCACCGGTCAGCCCTTTCAGGCCTCGCAGCCGCCGAAAGATGCCGAACCGCGTTGGGGGACGCGGATCCTGGGCCTTCGCACCGAGGCGTCGTGGCTCAACCCGCGCATCGAGCTTCGCACCCGCCTCATGTTCGAGCAGGGGCTTATCGACGAAGTGCTCCGGTTAACCGACGCCGGCCTGGTGAGCGACTCCACAGCCGGGCGCGCCATCGGCTACGCGCAGGTCCTGGCGCTGTTGAACGGGGAGCTGGGCGTGGACGAGGCTATCGAGCAGACCATCACGGGCACCCGGCGTTACGTGCGCCGCCAACGCTCCTGGTTCAACCGCGACCCCCGGATCACCTGGCTCGATGCCTCCGGCCCAGACGTTGCCGGCGCGGCGTTAGACTCGCTGAGGTGAAGTTCATCAAAGCCCACGCCACGGAAAACGATTTCGTCGTGGTGGTGGATGTCAGCGACCAGCTGGAAATCACGCCCGAGCAGGTTGCCTTCCTGTGTAACCGCCGCGCCGGAATCGGGGGCGACGGCCTGCTTCGCGTAGTGCGCCGCGGCGGGGTGTGGTTCATGGATTACCGCAACGCCGACGGCTCGATCGCGGAGATGTGCGGCAACGGCATTCGCGCCTTCGCCCACGTGCTCGTGGCCGAGGGATTGGAAAGCGCCCAGGAGTTCGACGTGGATACCCGCGCCGGTGTCAAAAGGATTTCTATCTTGTCGGCCGACGCTTCCGAGGCCGTCGTGTCCGTGGGCATGGGCCCGGTCAAGGTCACCGGCGTATCGACGGCCTCCATGGGCTCCTTCGACTTCGCAGGCATCGGCGTCGACGTGGGCAACCCGCACCTGGCTTGTGTCATCCCCGGGCTGTCGCCTTCTGAGCTGGCCTCCATGAACTTCGAGGCGCCAACCTTCGATACCGAGTTTTTCCCCGAGGGCGTGAACGTCGAGGTGCTCACTGAGCTCACCGACGGTGCCGTGCACATGCGTGTGTGGGAGCGCGGGGTGGGGGAGACGCGCTCGTGCGGCACCGGCACGGTCGCCGCCGCCCAAGCTGCGCTCGCGGACGCGGGAGTTGAAAACGGGTCCGTTGTGGTCAACGTTCCCGGCGGCGCCATCGAGGTCACACTCGCCGATGGCGTGGCAACGATGACGGGCCCGTCAACCATCGTCGCCCGCGGGGAGCTGGTGGCCACGGTCTAGTTCGCCGTCTGAGGCGCTGAGACAATCTAAAAAGTGCTTCAGGACTGGCTACAGATCGCAGGTGGCGGCAACTACTCCGCAAAATGTTTCAGGGGCAGGAGGCAGCAACCCCTGGCAGCGGCCTCCGCGAGGGGCCACCGAAGAGGGGGCTGACCTACGCCGGGCCGATCTCTTTTGCGGCCCGGCGCGCGTCGGTCCAGGCCTCCTGCAACTCGAATGCCCGCTGGTCGGCGATAGCCAACAGCTTCTCCAGCTGGGCCTTGTCGGTGGTGGAGGACTCGAGGTGGGAGTCGATGCGTTCGAGAAACCTGCGGGATGATGACGCCCTCAACAGGAACTCATTCACCGCCGGCACAGAGTTGTCCGGGTTGGCCAGGGCCGGGTAGTGCAGGGTGCGGTCGGCAATGTCGGCGGCCGAGGCACCGTGTTGGAGTTGGTGGTAGGCGTCGAGGATCTCAACGATGTCGTCGCGGGCGAACAGTAGCGACGACCGGATGGCCTCCACCTCGGGGTTCGGTTGCAGGCGGCGGTAGAAGAGGATGGCTGCGGCCATCAACAAGATGGAGAGTACGAGGCCGGGAAGCTTCAGGGTCAGCACCAAGACCACGGTGGCAGCCAGCACAAGTGCTCCGACGAGCGCTCGGCTGAGATCCTTTTCCGGCGAATCCATGGAACCTGCTTACCTAGTGGCCACCACATCCGCAGGAGCCGCCGCACCCGCCGCACCCACCGCCGGTGGGGGTGGGGATGGAGCCCGTGAGGACGGCGGTACCTGCCACCACCGAATCCCGAAGCGGCAGTTCTCCATCCGGCAGGCAGACGTCAAAGGGGAACGCCGCATCGACCGTGGCGTGGATGAACCGCTGGCCGGTGAGCTCGGATGTGCGGTACTCCGCATCCAGCACCCGGCCGGAGAACGTCGCGCCAGCGTCCGGGGTGCGAGCCGCGCCGGACTGGACGATGGAGGCGCCCTCAGACTCGACGGTGCCAAGTACGACCCCGGGGTTGGCGGCGAAGAACTCGTCTGCAGAGTCGTAGCGCTGCTGGCTAATGACCAGGGCGGTGAGGGAGAGTTCTTGCCATTGGAGGGCGGAGCCGTCGACAAGCAATGGCTCTTGGGCGAGGTTGAGGGTGACTGAGGCGATGGCGCCGCCGCGGGGATCGACGATGTCGGCGAGTGCAACGACGTCGTTGACGGGGGTGATGTGTGCGAACGTCCGGGTAACGGCGTCGAAACCCGCGAACGTGGCGAACGGTTCGACTGCCAGGATGTTCAGCTGGGCCCCCGAGGGGTCGGTGTACTGGATCAGCTGGCCCCCGCGGACCTCGCCGGTGACCTCGAGTCGGTTGGATGAGATCGCCGCTTCGACCGCATCCTGCCACCTTCCGAAGCCGAGTCCGATGGCGTCGAGGTCGGTGCTGATCGTTTCACTCATGGTTGCAGATCTTAGCCATGTCGTCCTGCCAGGAATCAATTCGCCCGCGCGGGCGTTGGGTGCGGTAGATATGAACTCAATGACTGAAACTGACGACATCAGAACCGCTGAAGAACGCGCGCACGACGAACTGCTGCGCAAGGCGTTCCGCCACAATGACCCGCAGCCCGGGCAAGAACCCTCCGTCGGCACTCTCGACCTGGAGGAACGGAACTCGTTCCGTTCGGTCGTCGGGGCGACTGCACTGCGCGCCGAGGACCAAGAAGACGGCTACGACGTCGAGTACCGCAAGCTGCGCCTTGAACAGGTGCTGCTGGTCGGCGCGTGGACGGAAGGCACCACGGCCGAGATGGAGGCGAACATGTGGGAGCTTGCCGCGCTGGCCAAGACGGCGGGCGCGGAAGTGATCGACATGCTTTACCAGAAGCGCGACAAGCCGGATCCGGGCACCTACATCGGTTCCGGCAAGGTGGGGGAGCTGAAGGAGATCGTGCAGGCCACCGGCGTGGACACGGTGGTTTTCGACGGTGAGCTCACGCCCTCCCAGATGATCGCGCTGGAGGAGCAGCTCCAGATCAAGGTGATCGACCGGACCATGCTCATTCTGGACATTTTCGCCCAGCACGCGAAGAGCCGCGAGGGTAAGGCACAGGTCAGTCTCGCGCAAATGGAATACCTCTACAGCCGCACGCGCGGTTGGGGTGGCAACCTGTCGCGCCAGGCTGGTGGTCGCGCCGGCTCGAACGGGGGCGTGGGCCTGCGTGGTCCCGGTGAAACTCGCATCGAGGCCGACCGCCGGCGACTGCGCACCGACATGGCCCGCCTGCGCCACCAGCTGCGCGACATGACCACGGCGCGCGAGATCAAGCGCGCGCAAAGGCAACGTTCGACGACGCCCAAGATTGCGATCGCCGGCTACACCAACGCGGGCAAGTCTTCGCTGATCAACGCGATGACCGGGGCGGGCGTGCTCGTCGAGGACGCGCTGTTCGCAACCCTCGACCCTTCCACCCGCAAAGCAAAGCTTGCCGACGGGCGCAACGTCGTGCTTACCGACACCGTCGGCTTCGTCCGGCACCTGCCAACCCAGCTGGTTGAAGCATTTAAATCGACGCTGGAGGAGGTCTCTGGCGCAGACCTGGTCCTGCACGTGGTGGATGGTTCGGACGCGTTCCCCCTGAAGCAGATCGAGGCGGTCAACGAGGTCCTGGCAGAGGTCACCCGCGATTCAGGCGAGGAGATGCCGCCCGAGATCGTGGTCGTGAACAAGATTGACGACGCCGACCCGGTCGTGCTGGCGGAGCTGCGCCACGCCTTGGAGAAGACGGGCCGCGACGTGGTCTTCGTCTCTGCGCTGACCGGCGAGGGCATCAAGGACCTCGAGGCGCGCATCGAGCAACACCTCAATTCGATTGACGCGCACGTCACCATGGTGGTGCCTTACACCCGCGGCGACGTGGTCAGCCGCGTCCACGAAGAGGGCACGGTGCGCAGCGAGGAGTACGAGGAGCAGGGCACGCGTATCGACGTCCGCCTGCCCCGCGTCCTCGCAGAGCAATACGCGGAGTTTGTGGTCGGCTAGCTCGACAGCTGGGCGGCCGCCGCTTCGTCGAGAAGCACTGTGGCGTCGTTATGCGTCTGCAGTACCGACGCGGGGCAGCCCGGGCTTACCGGGCCTTCGACGAGGTCCTTGACGGCGGAGGCCTTGGTGGGGCCGGTGGCGATGAGCAGCAGCGTGCGGGCCTCAAGAATGGTGCCCACGCCCTGGGTCAATGCTTGGCGCGGCACCTGCTCGTCGGTGTCGAAAAAGCGCGCGTTGTCCGCGATCGTGCGCGGCGTGAGGTCAACCAGCCGGGTGCGCGAATCAAGCGCGCTCGGGGGCTCATTGAACGCGATGTGGCCGTTGGCGCCCACGCCCAGGATCTGCACGTCGACGCCGCCTGCGTCTCGAATGCGCTGCTCGTACTCGCGGGCCTCTTCTTCAGGATCGGCAGCCAAGCCGTTGAGCGAGTGCACGTTCGCGTCGTCGATGTCCACATGCGCGGTGAGTTCGCGGCGGATCGTTGCGTGGTACGACTGTTCGTCATCCGGGCCCAGCCCCGCGTACTCGTCCAGGAGGAACGCGCGGCAATTGGCGAAGCTCAGCGCGTCCTCTCGGTGGCGGCGGATTAGCTCCTGGTAGGTCGGGCTCGGCGTAGAACCTGTGGCCAAACCGAGCGTCGCCCCGTCACGGACGAACGGTTCGATGAGGTCTGCGGCGCAAGCGCCGATCTCCTCTGCGGTGCGCCGGATGATCAATCGCATGGTGTTAAACGTAGCAGCCCCGTTCTGCCATCCTGCAGCTCTGCGTCATAATGTCACACCGTGAACAAAACGAGAGGCGTGATAACCGGGTGGGCTCTGCACGGGGACGGAAAGCGAGTCCGGCCAGGTGCGGTCGTAGCGCCGGAAGAGCGGCTGTCGTGGCCGCGGACGATCGGCATCGGCATGCAGCACGTCGTCGCCATGTTCGGGGCCACGCTCCTCGTGCCCACGCTCACGGGATTCCCGGTGAACACGACGCTGTTGTTCTCCGGCCTGGGCACCATCATCTTTCTCATTCTGACCGGCAACCGGTTGCCCAGCTACCTCGGATCCTCCTTCGCGTTCATCGCACCGCTGACCGCGTCGCAGCAGTATGGTGTCGGAGCGCAGCTCGGGGGCGTGCTGGTCACAGGTCTGGCCCTGATCGCCGTCGGTGCTGTGGTGCAACGAGCCGGACGGCGGGTCATCGACGCCATCATGCCGCCGGTGGTCACCGGTGCCATCGTGGCGCTCATCGGATTCAACCTGGCGCCGACTGCAGTGACGAACGTGCAGGCCCAACCTTGGGTCGCGGCCGTGACACTCGCGACCATCGTCGTGGTCACTGTGGCAACGCGCGGAATGGCCTCACGTCTGTCAATCCTTCTCGGCGTGTTGGTGGGGTGGATCTTCGCCGCCGCGACGGGCGCGCTCGGCGAGGACGCGCTGGCCACTATCGGGGACGCTCCCTGGGTAGGTCTTCCGCCATTCCACACCCCTGAGTTTCACCTCTCCGCGGTGCTGGTCACGCTGCCTGTGCTCGTGGTGCTGATTGCGGAAAACGTCGGCCACGTCAAGGCCGTGTCCGAGATGACCGGGCGCAACCTCGATCACCTTCAGGGCCGAGCGCTGATTGGCGACGGCATCGCCACGACCCTGGCCGGTGGCTTCGGCGGCTCCGGCACCACCACCTACGCCGAGAACATCGGCGTGATGGCGGCGACGAAGGTTTACTCCACGGCGGCCTACTGGGTAGCCGCGGTCTTTGCGATTGTGCTCGCGTTCATCCCCAAATTCGGTGCGGTGATCTTTACCATTCCCGCAGGTGTGCTCGGCGGCGCCTGCTTAGTGCTCTACGGGCTCATCGGGATGCTCGGGGTGCGCATCTGGCAGGACAACAAGGTGGACTTCACGGACCCAGCGAATCTTACGGCTGCAGCGGTGGCCCTCATCGTCGGCATCGGCAACCTCACCCTGACAGTGGGGCAGGTAACGCTCGAAGGCATCGCCCTTGGCTCAGTCGGGATCATTATTGTGTACCCGCTCATGAGGTGGGCATACGACCACATCGGCGAAGGCCAGTACAGGTAGGTAACGAAAAGCGCCCGGGGTGAACGCATTCACAGCCCGGGCGCTTCTCTTTGTTGCGGAGGATTACTGCTCGTCGAGGTTCTGCTCGATGAGCGCGGCGATCTTCTCCACAGCCTCTGCGTTGTCGGAGGTGACGGTGACCTCGTCGCCGTGCTCCGCGCCCATTGCCATGATCATGAGCGAGGAGGCTGCGTCCGTTTCGTCATCTTCGTCGCCACCTACGAGGGTGAGCAGAACCTCGTCGTCAAACTCGCCGGCGGCATCCGCGATCACAGTTGCGGGGCGGGCGTGCAAGCCCACCGTGGAGCCGACCTTGACGGTCTTAGAAGCCATGGTGCATTCCTTTCAGTCGTGTACGCCCCAGTCTAGGTGTGTGGAAGAAATTGCGGCTAAGGGGTGGCAAGGACGACATCCACACCCTGCTGCTCGAGCTCATCGACGAATGCCCGTGGCGCGTCTGCGTCCGTGATGAGGACATCGACCGTTCCTAGCGGGGCGAAGCTGACCATGTAATCGTTTCCAAGTTTGGTCGAGTCGCACAACACCACCACTTTCCGGGCGTTGGTCACCATCGCAGATTTCACTGCCGCTTCTTGGGCGTCGGCGGTGGATAACCCGTGCTGAACGCTCACCGCGTTCGTGCCAATGAAGGCGACTTCCGCCTGCAGCAGCGCAAGGGTGCGCAGCGCGGTGGTGCCCACGACCGCCTGCGAGATCGCGCGCACATTGCCCCCGAGTAACTGCACGTCGGGCAACCCTGCGGCGGAGAGGTCGAGGGCGATTGGCAACGAGTTGGTGATGATCGCGCATTGTCGGGCCGGCGGGTGGCTTCCGAGCAAAGCCGCGAAATCCGCCGTGGTGGTTCCCGAGTCAAGGAAGATCTCGCCACCGGGTTGACCGGGAAGAAACGTGAGCGCTGCCTGAGCGATGGCACTCTTGGCCACCGGAGCAGAACGGGATCGAGCATCGACTGGATACTCCGCTGTGCGGAAAGCCTGGTTGGCTACGGCGCCCCCGTGAACCCTCTGGAGCGCACCTTCACTGTGCAGGGCGCTTAAGTCTCTGCGGATGGTTTCCGCTGTGACGTTGAAGCGACTTGCAAGCTCCGCCACGCTCACCCGTCCCTCGATCGCGGTGAGCGAGGCGATCTGCCTCTGGCGTTCCTCCGCATACATGGGGCTAGAGCACGCGGAAGACGGAGATGACGACGCCCATGATCTCGGCTTCGTCGCCCCGGATGGGCGAGAACGCGTCATTGTGCGGCAGGAGCCACACGCCGGTGGAATCTCTGTGGAACTCCTTGACGGTTGCCTCGCCATCGATCATCGCCGCCACGAACTCGCCCTCCTCGGCCACGGGCTGGGAGCGCACGACCACCCAGTCCCCGGGGAGGATGCCCGCGAGGCGCATGGACTCGCCCACGACGCGGAGCATGAACACATCCCCGTCACCTAGTAGCTCGGCAGGAAGGGGGTAGTAGGTTTCCACATTTTCCTCGGCCAGAATGGGCGCGCCAGCGGCAATCTGGCCAACGACGGGGACGTAACGGGGGCTGGCTCCGTCTTCAGGAGTTTCCTGCGGCTTCGCGGCCTTTTTGGTGCGGCCCGTTGTCTCGTTGAGGTGGCGGAGGTCCACTGCACGTGGCTTATTGGGGTCACGGCGCAGGAATCCCTTCTTCTCCAGCTCCTTGAGCTGGTACGCAACCGAGGACGTGGACTGGAGGCCAGTCGCGTCTCCGATCTCGCGGATGCTTGGCGGGTATCCGCGCAGCACCACGGCATCCTGGATGACCTGCAAGATTCGACGCTGCCTTTCCGACAGCACGCTCATATCAAGCTCGCCGGTCTCATTCTTCTTCCGTGCCATAACTGCTCCTTCGCTTTCGCTTCCATGAATCCTTCTGGCTGAACAATGATGACTCCGAACATACCAGAGAGGGCAAACGTGTTCGATATTTTCGCGATTCCTCTGGACATGTGTCGGGACGGGTGCTATAAATCGAACAGGAAAGCGGTCGAACATGTGGACGAGGGTTAGTTCGAACATGTCAGACCGATGGTTAGAGTAACCACCGATGCAGAAAGGAAAGCACCATGACGATCTCCATTAGGCCAGTAGAGGCCACCACTTCTCAGCGGGCGGCTCGCGCTCTGACCGTCCCTCAGGCTGAGGTGTGGGACATCGGCCCCCGCACGTTCAGGGCGGGCGATGAGGGTGATGTTCGAACCCTATCGGCGCGAGTTCGAACCTCTGAACGTCCAAGGTCGCACGTGTCGCGGCAGGCGGAGGAGCGGCCCGATACGTTCGAAACCCACCGCGAGAGCGGCCGCGGCACCCTATTAGGAATCGCGCTCGGCGTCGCGCTGGTCGCGGGCTCCGCCTTTGGCGGGGTCTTCTCCGGTGCTGGTGCACCCGCGGGCGAAGTCTCCACACACTATGCAGTAACTGGAGAGGTCGCTCCGGCCCGCTAGGCATCCCTTCGGGGGCGATTCGCGCGGGTGCCCCGAGTAGACTGACTGCGTCCTTGAAACGCGGAAGAAGAGGGGTGTTTGGGCCTTGTACTGTCCCTTCTGCCATCACGAGCAGTCGAGGGTGACGGACTCACGGCTGATCGAAAGCGGCTCGGCTATTCGGCGACGGCGAGAATGCACGCAATGCGGGGGCCGGTTCACCACCGTGGAAAAGGCAGTACTCACCGTGGTCAAGCGAAACGGGGTGAGTGAGCCCTTTGACCGCGACAAGCTCATCGTCGGGGTCAGGCGTGCGTGCCAGGGGCGGGATGTGTCCGACGACGCGCTCAAGCGGCTCGCCCAAGAGGTGGAAGAGACGGTACGTGCTCAAGGCAGCTCCCAGGTCCCCGCGAACGAGATCGGCCTGGCGGTCCTTGAACCTCTTCGCGCTTTGGATGAGGTCGCGTACCTGCGCTTCGCTTCCGTCTACAAATCCTTCGACAGTGCCGACGATTTCGAATCCGAGATCCGGATGATGCGCAGGCGCGACCGCGAAGAGTACAAGTAGCTAGCGTAGCGCGTCGATCTTCTTCTCAATCCTCCTCTGGCTCACCGGGCGGGGAGTGCCCAGCCGCTGCGCAAACAGGCTCACCCGGAGTTCCTCGATCAGCCACAGCACGTCTTTATACGCCCTGCTTTTCCTGCTTGCAGGTGGAAGCATGGCCATCTTGGCGTCGAGGTACGCGACCACTGAGTCCACTGCATGCTGGCGGTCTGCGTCTCGGTCCGGGTCAATGCGCATGTCCTCCAGGCGGATGCGCATCGCGGCAATGTAGCGCGGGAGGTGTTGCAGGTGGCCCAACCCGTGCACGGTCACCGCATGCTTGGGCAGGAAGAACCGAAGCTGCGCCTTCATGTCGTCAATCGCGGGGCCGTCCCAACCGTCAAGTTCGGCCTGCATATTGGCGTAATCTGCCAAACCCGGGGCCAGAGAGACCACGATCCGGCGCACCGCACCCGGCACCTGCGGCTTGATCTCCGCCACAAGTGCGTCAAACTCCGCAGGTGAGCGCACCGGGCCGCCGTGGGAGAGCATGAGGTCACGGATCACGGCGACGCGAGCATCCTCCACAAGCCCCTCCGCGCCGCCGTGGGGGTAGCGGTCAACCGCCACCTTATGGCGCAGCGGAAGTCCCTTCGTCATCTGCTGGGTGGAGACGGTGATCTCGCGAAGGAGCAACGTGAGGGTCGCGGTCACCATCGAGGCGTCAGCCGCGGCCTGAGTGGGGTGGACAGTCACCTTGACGCCGTCGCGGGTGGCCTCCAGCGCGGGGTAGGCATCGACCTCGTTGCCGTCGATGACGGTGGTGACCGTCTGCGGGACGGCTCCGAGCGTGTCCTCGGTCCACTTCCGCACCGTTTCGGAAGCTGATTCCCGGCCGGCCTTGGCCACCGAGGAGCGGATCTTGCCCGCTTGGCGGCGCTTAAGGGCGTTCAGATCGGTGTCGTGGTCGACAACCTTGCCGCGCCTGTCCACCGCGGCGAACGTCACCTTCAGGTGAGCGGGCAGGGCGGACGCGTTGAAGTCTCCACCGTTGATGCCTCGGCCACCCAAGCTGCGCAGTGCGTCGGCGAGCGCGTCGCCAAACGGCTCAGCGCCCCGTCCGTGGCCGTCGAGGGATGCGTCGACGAGGTCCATGGCGCGCTCGGCGAAATCGGGAGCGGGGACCACGGTTTTCCGCAGGGCCTTGGGCAGGGTGCGGATCAGCTCGGTGGCAAGTTCGCGCCGCAGACCGGGGACGAGCCAATCAAATCCCTCTGGTGAGAGGTTCGCAAGCAGGGGGACCGGCACGCGAACCGTCACGCCGTCAAAGGGGTCGCCGGGCTCGAACTTGTACTCGAGCTCGTAATCGATGCTGCCCTGGCGCCAAACTTCGGGGAAGGCGTTGGTGGAGGAGTCCACGCCGTCGTCGTCAAGCAATGTGCTCGGGTCGAAGTCGAGGTAGTGCTTGTCCTTCGCACGCTGCTTCTTCCACCACGAGTCAAAGTGGCGCGCGGTGGTCACATCGCGCGGCAAGCGGGCGTCATAGAACTCGAAGAGGGTGTCTTCGTCGACGACGAGGCCGCGCCGTCGCACCTTCTCCTCAACCGCTGCCGCCTCCGCGAGCAAGGCTTCGTTGTGGTCAATGAAGCCGTGGTGGCGGTTCCAATCACCCTCGAGCAACGCGTGACGGATGAACATGTTGCGCGCCCCGTCCGGATCCACGCGGTGGTACGGAACGAGCCGGTCGCGGACAATAGTCACCCCGTAGAGAAGAGATTTCTGGTGCACCATGGCCGCTGAGCGCTTGCGCGACCACACGGGTTCGGAATAGGAGTGCTTCATCAGCTCGCCTGCGGCCTTCTCCACCCACGCGGGTTCCACTTTGGCCACGTCGCGCGCCCAGAGGCGCGAGGTTTCCACCAGCTCGGCGGCCATCACGAACTCCGGGGGCCGTTTGCTTAGCGACGACCCAGGGAAGATCATGAACCTCGTTCCTCGCGCCCCGTTGAACTCCTTCGAATTGCCGTCGCGCGCGCCGATGTTGGACAGCAAACCGGTCAGCAGCGACTGGTGGATCGCGTCAGCGTCGCGTTCACCTGCAACATTTTCAGCGCGCGACCATCCCAGCTGTCGCTCCACGTCGCGGAGCTGGCGTACGAGGTCGTACCACTCCCGGATGCGCATGTAGTGCAGAAACTCTCGCTTCATGCGTTTGCGAAACGCGTTGCCGGAAAGCTCGTCGCGCGAGTCGTTGATGTAGTCCCACAGCTTGAGGGCGGAGAGGAAGTCTGATTCTTTGTCTTTGAACCGGGCGTGCGCCTGGTCGGCCTGGGCCTGGAACTCCAGGGGGCGTTCGCGGACGTCTTGGATGGTCATGTTGGCCACGATCACGGTGACGTCGTCGAGGACTCCGAGCCGGTTGGCCTCGACAAGCATGCGGGCCATCTTCGGGTCAACGGGGATGCGGGCGAGGTCCCGGCCGATATCAGTGAGCACCGGCGCGCCGTGCTTCTCCGCTTGGCTGATTGCTCCGAGCTCGTGGAGGATCATCAGCCCGTCGCGCACCGACTTCGGGTCCGGCGGCTGGATGAAGGGAAACTCGGAGATGTCGCCGAGGCGCAGGGAGATCATCTGCAAGATGACGCTGGCCAGGTTCGTGCGCAGGATCTCTGGGTCCGTGAACTCGGGCCGTGCCTCGAAGTTCTCCTCGGAGTACAGGCGGATGGCGATACCGTCCGCGGTGCGGCCGGAGCGGCCCGAGCGCTGGTTCGCCGAAGCCTGCGAGATTTCCTCGATGGGAAGGCGCTGCACCTTGGTGCGGGTGGAGTAGCGCGAGATTCGGGCCAGGCCCGTATCCACGACGTAGTGGATGCCCGGGACGGTGAGCGACGTCTCCGCAATGTTGGTCGACAGGATAATCCTGCGGCCCGAGTGCGGCGAGAACACCCGGTGCTGCTCCGCGTTGGATAACCGGCCGAACAGCGGCACGACCTCGACGCCGCGCCAGTGCTGCTTCTCAATCGCCTCCATGCAGTCGCGGATGTCACGTTCGGAGGAGAAGAAGCACAAGATATCGCCCTTGCCTTCGCCCATGAGCTCCTTGCACGCGTCCACGACCCCGTCGATCATGTCGGTGTCGATCTCTTTGATCGATCCGTCTTTCGCCTCGACCTGCTGCACAAGCGGCCGGTAGCGGATCTCGACTGGGTAGGTCCGCCCGGAAACCTCGATGATCGGCGCGGGCGTTCCGTCAGCGTCGGCGAAGTGCGCGGCGAACGCCTCCGGGTCGATGGTGGCGGAGGTGACGATGACCTTCAAGTCCGGTCGCTTCGGCAAGAGCCGCTTCAGGTACCCGAGGAGGAAGTCAATGTTGAGGCTACGCTCGTGCGCCTCGTCGATAATGATCGTGTCGTAGGCGTTGAGGAAGCGGTCGCGCTGCATCTCGGCGAGCAGGATGCCGTCTGTCATCAGCTTCACCGCAGTCGTGTCGGAGACCCGGTCGTCGAAACGGATGGCGTAACCAACGGTTTGGCCAATGTCCTGCCCCAGCTCGTCCGCGATGCGCTCCGCGACGGTGCGCGCCGCCAGCCTGCGCGGCTGGGTGTGGCCGATAAGCCCGCGGCGGCCCCGGCCCATCTCCAGCAGCATCTTGGGAATCTGGGTGGTCTTACCGGAACCGGTCTCACCCGCAATCACCACCACTTGGTGCTTACGAACGAGCTCAATTATGTCCTCGCGCCGCGCGGACACCGGGAGGTTTTCCGGGTACTCGATCGCCGGTACAAGCGCATTTCGCTTATCGACGGCCGCGCGCGCCACGTCAATATCCCCCGCAATCGCCTTGAGCGCCTCGGGGGACTGGGCGTTCTTCAGCCGCCGGCGGAACCGACGAACGTCGGCCAGCGGCACGCCCTCGAGGTGGTCATACAGCTGCGCTTTCGTGGGGGTGGGGTGTTCGTTCATGGCCAGGTTCATGTCTAGGTTCATGTCCAGGTTCATGTCCAGGTTCATATGCAGGGCGCAAGTCTAGCGCGGCAGCAGCGCGGAACCCGATTCCGCTGCGGCTGCAAATGCGGCCTGGATCAACGTACCCAGCTGCTCAAACTCACTTGCGCGCCGGGAAGAGGAGCGAAACACCAACCCGATGGAGCGCTCCGCGCCGGCACCTTCGGCGAAGGTGGACACAGCAACGCCGGGGCGGGAACACTCCGTGGCCACCGCACTTTCCGGCACCAGCGTCGCACCGAGCCCCGCCACGACAAGCTGCACGATTGTGGTCAGCGATGCCGCGCGCGTCATCGCCTGCCTGCCAGTTGTGGGGCTGGCCTCCGCGCGCTTGCACAGGTCGAGGATCTGGTCGCGCAAGCAGTGCCCGTCGTCGAGGAGCAAGAGTTCAACGTCGTCGAGTGCTTGCAGTGTCAGCTCCGCGTGGCCGCCTTGCGGGTCTGCCTCCGGGGTAACCAACACGAACTTCTCCCGGTACAGCTCGACTTCGGAGACGCCGGTGGCGTTTGACGGGGTGGCCATCACGGCGACGTCGATACGCCCATCGCGCAGGTCGCCCAGCAAGTGCGCGGTTTGGCCCTCCACGATGCGCGGCTCCAGGTCGGGAAACTGGGCGTGCACCCGCTGGAGCAGTCCTGGCAAGAGGTAGGGCGCCACGGTTGGGATGACGCCGATAGTCAGCGGGCCGGAAAGGTAGCCCATCACTCCGCGCGACGCCGCGACAAATGCGTCGGCGGCGTCCAGTGTTGCCTTGGCGTAGGGGAGAAGCTCCTCGCCGGTCGGGGTGACAATGACGCGCCGGGTGGAGCGCTCGATGAGTTGGATCCCGAGGCCCGCCTCCAGCGCGGCCAGTGCCTGCGACAGCGAGGGTTGCGAAATACCCAGTTTCTGTGCGGCCGAGACGAAGTGCTTTTGCTCGGCCACCGTGGCGAACGTCCGAAGCTGCGCAAGTGTCGGTTTATACTCCCTATTGCCCATACCTATGAAGCTACACCCACAAATAGGTTTTTCGTTGAAAGCCCCGCAGATCTGTGCCACACTGGGGGCTGTTGGGTGACACGCCCAAGTCAAACCACCGAAATCCAAGACACCAGTGGAGGAAAACCATGCCGATCATGACCGTAGGGGAGCGTTTCCCGGAGTTCGATCTCGTCGCACTGAAGGGTGGCAACCTGAAGGAAGCCAACGCCGCGTCGCCGGACGATTACTTTGAGCGCGTCTCCCTGGACAAGTACGAAGGCAAGTGGAAGATCGTCTTCTTCTACCCGAAGGACTTCACCTTCGTCTGCCCGACCGAGATCGCCGCGTTTGGCAAGCTCAACGAGGAGTTCGAGGACCGCGACACCCAGGTGCTCGGTGGCTCGACCGACAACGAGTACTCCCACTTCAACTGGCGTGCAACGCACGAGGATCTGCTGGACATCCCGTTCCCGATGTTCGCGGACGTGCGCCACGACCTCATCCGCGCCCTCGGTGTGGAGAACGCTGACGGTGTGTGCGACCGCGCAACCTTCATCATTGACCCGGACGGCGTGATCCAGTTCGTGTCCGTGACCCCGGATGCCGTCGGCCGCAACGTGGACGAGGTGCTGCGTGTTCTCGACGCGCTGCAGTCCGAGGAAGTGTGCGCTTGCGACTGGCAGAAGAACGACCCGACCAAGAACATCGACAAGATGGCCGTGGTCCAGGAGTCCTTGAAGTAAGAGGAAGTAAAGGAGTCCCTACATGTCCATTGACAACCTGCGCGAGGCGCTGCCCGAGTACGCCAAGGACCAAAAGCTGAACCTCGGTTCGCTCACCCGCTCCACCGAGCTGAGTGAGCAGCAGCTGTGGGGCACGCTCGTCGCTTCCGCGGCGGCAACCCGCAACGCGACCGTGATCTCCGAGATCACCGACGAGGCCAAGGAGCACCTCTCCGAGGAAGCCATCGAGGCCGCCTTCGGTGCCGCAACGGTCATGGCGATGAACAACGTTGCCTACCGCGCGAAGAACTGGCTCGGTGACGACTATGCCAATGTCAAGTTCGGTCTGCGGATGAACATCATCTCCAAGCCGGGCGTAGAGAAGGCCGATTTCGAGCTCTGGTCTCTCGCCGTGTCCACAATCAACGGCTGCGAGCACTGCGCCGTCGCCCATGCGAACACGGTTCGCGAGGAAGGCGTGAGCAAGGAGCAGGTCTGGGAGGCCGTGAAGGTCGCTTCCGTGGTCCAAGCAGTTGCCCAAACGGTGACCATCCAGGACGCACGCTAGATCGCTTATCGACGAAACCTCCGGTGGAAACCCACCGGAGGTTTTTCGTCGTTAAGCGGGAAGCTAGATACCGCCGAAGGGCCCGCGCAGGGGATCGAACGGCGCGATCGTCTCATCCACCTCGCCGGTTTCGATCTGCTTCGCCAACATCTTGCCCGACAGGGGACCGAGGATGATGCCCCACATCCCGTGGCCGCCGTTGGTGTACACGTTGGGCACCTTTGTCGCACCCACCAGCGGCAACCCGTCGGGAGTCACGGGGCGGGAGCCCACCCACTCGTCCTGGCGATCCTCCCAGTTGATGCCTCGGAAGAACGGCTTGGTGGTGTGGATCATGGACGCGACGCGGCCGGGCTGGAACGGCTCGTCCGGGCCGCGGAACTCCATCGTGCCGGCAACGCGGAAGCGACCCTGGTACGGGGTGCAGGCAATCTTCGGGTCCGGCAGGTACACGGGGCACGTCGCCGGTTCAGCGGTCTCGACCGAGAACGAATATCCGCGCCCTGCCTGCACCATCGTGGTCACGCCCAGATCCTTCGCCAGCTTCGGCAGCCACGCGCCGGTGGCGACGACGACGTTATCCGCGCTGATCCATTCTCCGGTCGCGAGCTTGACGGCCGGGATGCGGGTCGAGCGCACCTCAACAACCTCCACGCCGGTTGTGACCTTGCCGCCGCGGTCCACGATCGACTGCGCAATGGCCTCGCAGTAGGGGCCCGGCTCGATAAAGCGCTGGCCGCCCATGCGGTAAGTCGCGCCCACTTTCTCGGTGAGCATGGGTGCGTCCGTGCGGGCGTCTTCCAACGTGATTTTCTCGAACGGGATCTCCTGGCCGTGGCGCCGTGCCCCCTCGACCTCCTTGAGAAAACCGGCGGCGCGGCCCTCGTTTTCAAAACCGATGATGAAGGGGCCCTCCTGGGTGCTGGCCTTCACCCCGCCACGCTCTAGCTCGTCAAACGCGTCGAGCGCCGCCAGGTCCGCCTTGGTCAGCCCCGCCATCGTCTTGTCCCACGCGCGGTTCGTGGCGTGCGCCATGAAGTTGGCGACGAACCTCCACAGCGTCGGGTCAATCCGCACCGGCACGTCAAGGGCCGCGTGCTTATCAAATAGCGCGGTCGGGCCGTACGCCCAGAGGCTCGCGTTTGACAGCGGGATTGTCTTACCCGGCGCGAGCCAGCCGGCGTTGCCCCAAGATGAGCCGGCGGCTACATCAACGCGTTCGAGCACCTCGACATCGTGCCCGTATTCCTGCAGATACCAAGCGGTGGACAGGCCTGTCATGCCTGCACCGATCACCAGCGTGCGAGTCATGCGCTCACACTACCGCGAACGCACCTGCAATGTGTCGAATCTCACTTCTCCGGCCTCATCGGATGCATCCAAGTCCACCACCGCATGGATTTGGAACGCGTTATCGCCTTGCGGGTCAGGAATGATCTGGGTGGCCTCCCACTTCCTTCCCGACTGATCACCGAGGCGGAAGAACTCAGGTCCGCGCGAATCCGGCCCGAGCTCAACGTCGTCGTACCCGTCGAAGTAGTCGTCCAACACCTGGGGCCAATCCACCCGTTGCTCAGCCTCGAGGTAGTCCAGCATCTGCGCCAGTTCGTCCTCCTTCTCGTAGGCGAAAAGCTCCACAAGGCGGTAGAGGGCGTTTCGCACCATGATGGTGAACGCTCGCCGGTTCGCCGTAAGCGCCGTGGGGTCCTCCACGCCGAAGGCCAGCTCCCGGTCGATGGTGTCTTGCGAGACGGGTTCGTCGTCGCTTGCCATGTGCGCCCACTCATCAATCAGGGAGGAGTCCACCTGTCGGATCAGCTCGCCGAGCCACACCACCACGTCCTCGAGCTCATCAGTCATGTGGGCGTCCGGAATGGAGTGGGAGAGGGTGCGCCACGCATCGGTAAGGTAGCGCAGCACGACGCCTTCTGAGCGGGCGAGGCCGTAGGTGGCAATCAGGTCCGAGAACGTCATCGCGTGCTCGATCATGTCCCGCACGACCGACTTCGGGGAGAGCTCGAATTCCTTCGCCCAGGGGTTGCCTTCCGTGAACGTGTCGAACGCTTCCTCCAACTCATCGGCCAATGGCTTGGGGTAGGTGACCTCCTCAATGATGGCCATGCGTTCCGTGTAGTCGACCCCGTCCGCCTTGAGCGCCGCGATCTCCTCGCCGCGCTCCTTCTTCTGCTGCGCCTGCAGCAATTGGCGGGGGTCTTCGAGGATGGCCTCGAACGTCGAAATCACGTCTAAGGTGTACGTGTCCGATTCCGGATCGAGCAGGGTAAGAAACGCGAGCGCGAACGGCGCCAGCGGCTGGTTGAGGGCGAAATCGCGGTCGAGCTCTTGCGTGAGTGTGTAGGGGCGAAACGCAGGGGAGTCAGGGGTGCGCTCAACCACACCCGCGTTGATCAGCCCCCGGAAGAGTTCCACCGCGGTGAGGATGTCCCGGTTCTGTTTCTGGCGGGTGTCGTGGTTATCCCGCAACAGGTGCACCATGTGCTGGTAGCCGTCGCCTGGTCGCGCCACGACGTTAAGCAGCATCGAGTTCGACACCTTGAACTGGCTGGTGAGCTCTTCCGGCTCAGCCACCTTCAGCCGCTCGAAGGTGTTTTCAGACCATGACACCTCACCATCGCGCGCCGACTTCTTCCGGATCTTCTTCAATTTCTTCGGGTCATCCCCGGCCTTGCGGCGCAACCGCACGTTCTCGATCTCGTGCTCGGGCGCCTCCACGACCACCGTGCCCTCCGTGTCGTAGCCCGCCCTGCCTGCTCGACCCGCAATCTGGTGGAACTCGCGCGATTTCACAATGCGCTGGCGTGATCCGTCGTACTTCGCCAACCCGGTCATCAGCACCGTGCGAATGGGCACGTTGATGCCCACGCCGAGCGTGTCGGTTCCGCAAATGACTTTCAGAAGGCCGGTTTGGGAAAGCCGTTCCACCAAGCGCCGGTATTTGGGCAGCATTCCCGCGTGATGGACACCGATGCCGCGGCGGAGTAGTTTCGACAGGGTTTTGCCGAAGGTCGTCGTAAAGCGAAAGTCCCCAATCTCCTCGGCGATGCGCGCCTTCTCTTCCGCTGTCACCAGATTCATGCTGGTCAACGCCTGCGCTCGCTCTGTCGCTTCGCGCTGGGAGAAGTGGACGACGTAGATCGGGGCCTTTCCGTCGGCGAGCAGCTCCTCGATCGTCTCGTGCACGGGAGTGAACACGTAGTGGAAATCCAACGGCACCGGGCGCTGCGCGCCGCCGACATAGGTGGTGCGCCTACCCGTGCGGCGGGTGAGATCCTCCTCCAACCACGCGGTATCGCCCAACGTCGCCGACATGAGCAGGAACTGCGCCTTCGGCAGCTCGAGCAACGGCACCTGCCACGCCCAGCCGCGCTCTGGCTCCGAGTAGTAGTGGAACTCGTCCATCACCACCTGGTCGATGCGGGCGTTTTCCCCCTCACGCAGCGCAATATTGGCGACGATCTCCGCGGTAGCAGCGATGATGGGTGCGTTGCCGTTGACGGTCGCGTCCCCGGTCATCATGCCAACGTTCTCCGCACCGAAAATCTCGCACAGCGCGAAGAACTTCTCGCTCACAAGCGCCTTAATGGGGGCCGTGTAGTACGTGCGTTGGCCACGCGCCATGGCGATGAAATGGGCGGCGTTGGCCACCATCGACTTCCCCGAACCGGTTGGGGTGGCCAGGATCACGTTGTCACCCGCAAGAAGCGCTAACGACGCCTCCTCCTGCGCGGGGTAGAGGGTGATCCCCCTCGCCCGCGTCCAGGCCAAAAAGGAATCCCACACCGCGTCCTCGAACAGGGATGACGGCGCTTCGTGGATGTCGGGCAGCGAGTCGGTGAGCTTCACCCGATCAACCGTAGCCGACGCGCCGACACCACAATCGGGCTACGGTGTTTCGCCCCCGCGGAAGTCGTCTTCCCCGTCTTCCCGGTCATCCCGGTCATCTCCGGCACCCGGGTCCAGGAAAAAGTGATCGCGCAGGCGCTGATCAGTCTCGGCATCGTGCGGCAAACTCGGTTGGTTGCGCCCGCCCCGGTCCCTGTCCTCGATTGCGGTCAGATAATTCTCGAACGCTTCGCTGATTTCCTCGCCGGACGGAACCTGAGCCTCACCCGGCATCATCGCCTGCGGGTGCTGCCGGCGGTACTCCTGCATCTCGCTGTCGTAGTGCTCCTCAAGCGCGTGCACGACCTGGGTGATCTCTTCGGAGTCCATGGTCTGCTCAGCCAATTGCTGGGAGACTCGCCGCATGTCAGCCTCAATCGAGCGCATGGGGAACTTCAGCTGCGTGGAATCTTCCACAGATTGCAGGAGCTGGAACGTCGCGTGCGGGTAGGGCGACGAGGCGACGTAGTGCGGCACGTGCGCGGTGTAACCCGCGACGCTGCGGCCGCGGTCGTTGAGCTCGCGCTCAATCATGATGGCGGCCGAGCCCGGGATGCTCACCATCCCATCGAAGGTGAACATGGAGCCGACCAGGTCACGGTCATTGCCGTGCGCAGACACGACCAGGGGGCGCGTGTGCGGCGCTCCCATCGGGGCTGCGTAGAGGCACACCGTCTTTTCCACGTCGAAGCGCTCGACCAAATCCGCCACCGCACCCGAGAATGCCTCCCACCGCAGGTCCGGCTCCGGTCCTGAAAGGAGCAGAAACGACTTCCCGGCGGAATCGCGCAAGACGCGGATGTCCAACTGCAGGTCGGCCACATCCGTGATCTCGGCCTGCGCCATCGTCACCGTCGGGCGGCGGGAGCGGTAATCGATCAACTCGTCGTTGTTGAAGGTGGCAACCGTGCGCGACTCCAGCGCGGCTTTCAGGTGCTCCGCGGCAGATTCCACAGCGTGGCCCGCGTCGGCGTAGCCGTGCATGGCCACAATCATGGTCGGCCCAGACGGCGTCGTCTCCCCAACGGCTGGCGAGGGATACTCAAGCTCGTACATGCTGCGGTCTTCCGTCATAGCGATGTCCTCCTCGTGTCTTTCCCCCTGCATAACGGTTATTGGGTGCCAATCATTCCACGCTGTGCAAATTCACACGGAACCGGCGGGCTGGTTTTTGCGTCGAATACTCATGACAGAATCACACTCCACACCGAACGCTCACCTGACCAACCACCCGCTGACCTCACCCGGCCACCTCATTGCCTCACTCCCCGGCGCCCTGGGGTACTTCCCGTACGAAGCCGTTGCAGTGATCGCTTTCAGGTCGAACCCGGACAAGCTCGACGACATTGAAGTTGGGCCTTACCTCTGCGCGGATTTGGGCAACCCTGCAGCCATCGACGATATGCTCGCCCAGATCCCCGTGCGCTACCTCGTCGGGTGCGTCGCGGTCGTCGTCAGCCGAGTGCCCGAATCATCGATGGTGGCAGAAGCCGTCGGCCAGCTCCATGCGGCAGTCGATGACTTTGGCCCGCTTATCGACGCCTGCTGGACCGCCTCGGAAGTCGCCGACGGCACCCACTATGAGCTCATTTTCGGGCCACTGCCGGAACACGTGGACTCTCTCGACTGGGGCGCCGACTACGTCTCCGGAACTGTCGCTTCCGTGATGACGGCGCAGTCGATGCAGCCGTTCATCGCAAACGGGCTGCTGCCGGAGCTGGATCGGGATGATACCTACCGGCACTTCGACCCGGTCTCAGGTGCCGATGTGGCCACCTGCGAACGCGTCGCACAGGATGCGCGAGCGCGGGGGAGCGAGCTGCTTGAGCTCATGCATGTCGCCCCATCGCTGGTGAAACCTGAGCTGGAGCGGGCCTGCGAGATCCTCAGTGGAGCACCGAGATCCACCCTCATTGACAGCGAGGGCGACCTCATGGCAGCCGAGGTCTTTCACAGCGAGGAGGAAATTGTGCTTATGGCCGGCCTGCTGTGCTACAGCAGGCTGCGGGACTGCCTGATTGTTGTGGCTCTCGAGCACCCCCGCGAAGCGGCCGCGGTTCTCCTCACCGTCGCGCGCAACTTCACAGGCGTGGTCCGGGCGAATGCGCTTAGCCTGTGGGCGATGATCGCGGTCTCGCAAAACCTGTACCCCTGGGCCTACGCTGCACTTCACTGCGCCGCGGAGGAAGTTCCGTCGCACGAGCTCACCCGACTGGTGGAACGGTGCCTCGTCCTGGGAGTCGTCGATGAACTCTTCGCTGCGTGTGTCTCGGGGTGCAGCGATACGTGGCACGAGCTCGGCTCCTAGCTCGGCTTTTAGTTCGGCTCCTAGCTTGGCGCGGAGTGAGAGCGCGTCCCCAGCTGCGCGGTAAAGGCCCACGCATCCTCCACGATCTGCCGAAGCTGTGTGCGGGAAGGATTCCACCCCAGCTCCTGATTGATCTTCTCCGAGGACGCAATGAGCACAGCAGGATCCCCCGCGCGCCGCGGAGCGACCTCCGCCGGAATGGGGTGGCCCGTCACGTCACGGCACACCTCAATGACCTCGCGCACCGAGTAACCGTCACCCGAGCCAAGGTTGTAGATGGTGTGGGTGCCAGGGGTGTTCGCACCCAACGCGAGCACGTGGGCGTCCGCCAGATCCTTGATATGGATGTAGTCGCGCACGCAGGTTCCGTCTTGGGTCGGCCAGTCGTCGCCGTAAATCTTGATGGAGTCACGGAACCCCATTGCAACCTGCAAAACGATGGGGATGAGGTGGGTTTCCGTGATGTGGTTCTCCCCGTAGCCGCCGTAGGCGCCCGCGACGTTGAAGTAGCGCAAGCTGGTCGCGCCCAGGCCGTATGCGTTGCAGTACGAGCTGATGGCGTAGTCAATCGCAAGCTTCGTGGCACCGTAGGGGTTTGTCGGGCGGGTCGGTGCGTCCTCCACAATCGGCACCGTTGTCGGCTCACCGTACGTTGCGGCGGTGGAGGAGAAGACAAGCGAGCGCACACCGTTGGCGCGCATCGCGTCGAGCAGCGCCAGCGACACGTCCAGGTTGCCGTGCCAGTACTGCGCCGGATCCTCCATCGACTCACCCACGAGGGAGCGCGCCGCAAAGTGCAGGACACCATCGAATTGGCCCTCAGCTAGGACGTCGCCTACGACGTCGAGGATATTGCCCTCAACGAGCGTCGCACCTTCCGGTACCGCATCCCGGTTACCCGTGCTGAAGTCATCGACCACCACAACGTCGTGGCCTGCTTCCAGAAGCGTCGCGGTGCACACGCTGCCGACGTACCCAGCACCGCCAGTCACTAGAAGTCGCATCGGTTGCTATCCCTTACTTCTCTAGCTCGACTCGCAGCGCATGGGCCACGTCCGCCGACAATTCGATTTCCTCGCCGGACTCGGAGGTCACCGACAGGCCGCCGCCCTCGAGCGGGGTTAAGGTGACGACTTGATCGACGAGATGGCCGGTTGCAGCACGCGGCGCACCATCCTCGCTAGGCACCTGAAGAATTTCGCTGACCTGGACCACTCGCACCTTCGCCGGCTCGGTGAGGCGAAGGTCGGTCGCGCGTGTGCCCATGTCAACGTGGGTCGCCTCAGCGCCGAGCTCATCCAGGGCCGGAATGGGGTTGCCGAACGGGGAGCGAGTCGGGTCATCCAACACGGCAACCATGCGCCGTTCCACTTCCTCACTCATGACATGCTCCCACCGGCAGGCTTCCTCGTGCACCTGGGAAATGTCGAGCTTGAGCACGTCGGTCAAAAGCCGCTCCGCAAGGCGGTGTTTGCGCATCACGGCGGTGGCGCGTTCGCGGCCGGCTTCGGTCAGGGACAGCGAGCGATCCTGCTCGACCACGATAAGGCCGTCGCGCTCCATCCTCGCCACCGTCTGGGACACGGTTGGCCCGGACTGTTCGAGACGCTCCGCGATACGGGCACGCAGCGGGGTAATCCCTTCCTCCTCGAGTTCGTAGACGGTGCGGAGGTACATCTCGGTGGTATCCACAAGATCGCGCACGAAGACCATTCCTTCCAAAAGAACAAACTGCTGCAAATACTGTAGCCCAGCCACGGCGGCCCTGTGATCCGCAGTAGCTGGGCGATTGAGGTGGGGGAGAGGGACTAGAGCGCGTAGTCGCGGAGGCGATCTGCGCGCTCACCCACGCGCAATTTCGCCATGACCTCACGCTCGATCTGGCGGACCCGCTCGCGAGACAAGCCGTACTGGCGGCCAATCTGGTCGAGGGTGCGCGGCACACCGTCGGTCAGGCCATAACGCATCCGGATAACGTCCTGTTCACGCTGCTCAAGGCCGTTAATAATGTCCTGAATATCGTCGTGCCGCAAGGTGGTGACCACGGCATCTTCCGCGTCGGTCGCTTCCGCGTCCTCGATGAAGTCCCCGAGGGGTGCTTCCTCATCCGCGCCAACCGGCATGTCCAAGCTCACCGGGTCGCGCGACTGGCGCAGCAGCATCTCGATCTTCGCCTCTTCAATACCCGATTCCTCCGCGAGCTCCTCGTTCGTGGGCTCGCGACCGAGGGACTGGTACATCTCTCGGCGGATGCGAGAAAGCTTGTTCACCTGCTCAACCAGGTGTACTGGGAGGCGGATGGTGCGGGATTGATCGGCCATGCCACGCGTGATGGCTTGGCGGATCCACCACGTGGCGTAGGTGGAGAACTTGAAACCCTTTGAGTAGTCGAACTTCTCCATCGCGCGAATGAGGCCCAGGTTGCCCTCCTGGATCAGGTCGAGCAACGGCATACCGCGACCGGTGTAGCGCTTCGCCAGTGACACCACGAGACGTAGGTTGGCCTCAAGGAGGTGCGCGCGCGCCTTGCGTCCCTGCTTGGCCAGGATCTTCAGGTCACGCTTCTTCGCGCGCGTCAGCTGGATATCGGGGTTGTCCAGCAGGTACTGGGCGTAGAGCCCAACCTCGATCTGCTGGGCAAGCTCGACCTCTTCCTCTGCGTCGAGCAGGGCGGTTTTTCCAATGCCGTTCAAATACACGCGAACCAAGTCTGCGGACGGGTTGTCGTTCGTCTGGTTCCTTCGGCTACCTCGGTCGACGGTTTCCTCGGTATCTTGACCGGCAGAGAAATTCGGCTGGGTCATATGGCGATGCCTCCTCGCGAAGCGTGCAATATCAGCGATCTAGTAGGAAAACGTTTCTCCGGTCCCTGTTGTTCCCAGCCAGACCAATATCATTCATTGAGAGGGGTCTACGCCTCAACGATGACCGTGAACGGGCCCATGTTCACGCTTTCTACGCGCATGCTCGCGCCGAAGCGGCCTTCCTCCACCGTGATGCCGCGGGAGCGCAATTCCTGGGCGATTCTTGCGATCACCGGCTCGGCTTCTGCTCCGGGTGCGGCATCGCTCCAGGAGGGGCGCCGACCCTTAGCAGTTCGCCCCATCAGCGTGAATTGGCTCACCAGCAGCACGGGTGCGCCGGCATCTTCGACGGAGCGCTCCCCGTCGAGGATGCGCAGTTCGGCGATTTTGCGGGCCATGGTTTCCCAGGCTTCCGGGCTGTCGTCGCGCCCGACTCCAACCAGTGCGAGAACGCCGCCGGTTTCTGGGCAATCGATTGCGCCTACTACCTCGTCGCCCACCCGCACGCTGGCACTTGAAACCCTGGTTAAGACTGCTCGCACTCTCGCACCTCTCCTTTGTCTAGCCGTTGATGAGCTGCGCGATGTCAGCTGGCAGCACCATACCGTGACGGATGAGGTCTACGACGGCGGCAGCACACGATTGCTCCAGTGACGTTAGGTCGTCCTCGGACTCGATGTCTTGGGACATGGCGAATAGGCCCACAACTTCGCGCAAGGGCAGGCCCTGTGGGTGAAGTCCGGAGAGGATACGACGGATTCCGCCGTCGAGCTCATGGGTAAACCGGGGCCCGTCCATGCGGGTAATGCGCGCAACAGCGGGGACAAAACCCATCCCGCTTTCGGCGTCGGCCGTGCTCACCTCTTCCAGCGCGAGTCCGGGGCGCAGGAGGTAGGTGGCGTCCAAGATGTCCTCTGCACCGCGGCTGCGAAGCCACGCCATTCGCGTGAAGTACTCCTCGGCCTCCGGGCCCAGCGGATCGGAGAACGGCTGGGTAAGCGTTTCCGCGGTGACTTCCGTTGGGGCGTCGCCAATGTGCTGCAGGAACACCCACCCGAAGCCGATGGCGTGCACATCGTGCTCGCGGAAGTGGTCGAGCCACTGAGCGGTCCGCTCAATGCCCTCCGGAGAGCGAGGGTCAATCGATTCATCGCGCAGCCAGGTCGACACGTACATTCCGGGGTCGACGACGTCGCGTTGGAGTACCCACGCGCTCACGCCTGTCGACGGCAGCCACGACGCCACACGCGACTGCCACGGCTCGTCGAGCACGTGTGCCCAGGAGCCAAGCAGAAACGCACTGCCGCCTTCCTCCAGGTAGTCGGCGGCTTGCCCCACTACCAGCTTGGATGCTCCGTCGAGCCCGAGACCCGAGTCCCGGTAGACGTGGCCCACTTCGGCGGGGCCGACGACGAACGGAGGGTTTGCCACAATGCGGTCGAATCGCCGCCCGCGCACCGGTTCGAACCAGGGGCCCTGGAGAAGCTCCACGTTGTCTACCCCGTTGGCCGCGTAGGTCGCTTGCGCGAAGTCGAGCGCTCGCGGGTGAATGTCCGTTGCGGTGACGTGCGTGGCGCTCGCGGACTGGGCAAGCGCCTGCACACCCGAGCCGGTGCCCAGATCCAGGACAGTCTCGACGGGGGTGAGGGGAGTGGCGGAAAGCAGGGACAACGAGGCTGACCCGACACCGAGCACGTGGTCGCGGCCGGGGACGTGCTCAGTCATGGAGGCGTCCTGATCAGACAGAATCAGCCTCTCCTTGCCGGCGATGACCTGGGGTCGGATGTCGATGGCCACGCGGTAGTGGTTCGGGGTGTGGGGGACGACCACGCCGCCGTCGATAAGCGAAAGCGCGAGCTTAGGTGTCAGGAGGTGTGCGAGCTCTTCCGCGGTGGCCGGGCGACGCAGGATGAAGAATCGGATGAGGCCGGACAAGCGCGAGTCGTCCGCGCAGGCGTCGAGGACCACGCCCGGTTCGCGTCGGTACATTGCGTCTGTGGCCTCGGGGCCCAGATGCGCGGCAACCCCGCCGGCGGTGAAGCCGGCCTGTTCCAGCTCGCGGGCCAAGTCGACGGCGATCTGAGACAGATCGGGCGACAGTTCGGGAAGATCGGTCACGGTTGCTCCTCAGTGCGAGATGGGCTGGCGGGGGTTAATCGGCGTGGTCGATCGTAGTGGGCGTGTCCGCCTGCCCCGTGGGGCCTTCGAGCGCTGCACGGCGCTGCATCTCCAGGCGTTCGAATTCACGCGCCGCAGCGGGCTTGTACACGTTCTTCGTACGGGAATCTCGGGGATCGCCGTGGGCGTTGCCCAGCACCACCGCGATCCAGGGGAGGGGCACCGAGATCACAAACAGGATCGATGCAATGACCCACATTTGGGCGAAGGCGGCTGCGATCGCACCAAAGATGAACGGCAGGCGAAGGCCCTGCAGGATCGCGTACTGCCTCTCGCGGGAGCGCCGATTCTGCTCGGGGGAGCGCACTGCGTCGGTAATCAGGGCCCTTGACCCGCGACGGCGCCGCCGGGTGCGGGACGCTGCAACAGGTTCCGAAACTTCGCCGTCGACTGTGTCGGCGTTTTCTCCGCCTGGGAAGTTGTCGTCGCTCGCGATCATGAACTCCGAGGTTAGCTTCCCGGCTTAAGTTCACGCCCCTTCTGGGGCATGATAGACGGCGTGAGTACGACGACGAAGACCCTCGAACGGCCGGATCTGAGAGAAGATACCTCGTCAACCACCGACGATGGCACGCCGAAGTTTTTCCACTACGTGAAAAAGGACCAGATCGTCGATTCCGCCATTTCAGGCAAGATGGTCGTGGCTCTGTGCGGCGAGACCTTTCCGGTGAAGAAGCAGGCAAAACCGGGTTCGCCGGTGTGCCCCGACTGCGAGCGGATTTACAAGGGGCTGCGCCGCAAGTGACCGGTCCTGCGACTGGGCCTTCGCTGCGTGTTTGGCAGCAGGAGGCCCTCGATTCGTTTTTGCGCGAAAAGCCAAGCGACTTCCTTGCTGTGGCGACGCCGGGCGCAGGAAAGACCACATTCGCCCTGACGCTGGCGCAGCGGTTAAAAGATGACAAGACGGTGCAGCGCATCATCGTCGTTGTGCCTACAGAACACCTAAAGCACCAGTGGTCCGACGCGGCGAAGCGGTTCGGGCTCTCCCTCGACCCAAACTTCACCAACTCCTCCGCGGTTAACGCGGCGTACGACGGCATCGTGGTCACCTACGCCCAAGTAGGCATGCACCCGTTCAAGCACCACGCCGTGGCCTCGGCCCGCCGCACCCTCGTGATCCTTGATGAGATCCACCACGCGGGCGATGCAAAGAGCTGGGGCGACGGCGTGTACGAGGCCTACAACGACGTCGAACACCGCCTCGCGCTCACAGGCACCCCGTTTCGTTCCGACGACTCCCAGATCCCCTTCGTCCGCTATGAGGAGGACGGCAACGGCCACCTCGTCTCCCGCGCCGACTACACCTACGGCTACTCGCACGCACTTTCCGACGGTGTCGTGCGCCCAGTCGTCTTCCTCGCCTACAGCGGCGAAGCCCAGTGGCGGGATTCAGCCGGCGAGGAGTACTCGGCCCGTCTCGGCGAGCCCCTCAACGCGGAACACACCGCGCGCGCGTGGAAGACAGCGCTTGACCCGAAAGGGGATTGGATCGCCGCTGTCTTAAACGCTGCCCATACCCGCCTGTTGAAAATCCGCGCCAACATGCCGGACGCGGGTGGGCTGGTCATTGCCACCGACACCACAACCGCCCGCGCTTACGCGAAGATCCTCCAGGGCATCAGCTCCACGCCTGTCACGCTCGTGCTTTCCGACGAACCCGGGTCATCCGCCAGGATCGACGAATTCTCTGCGTCGCGCGACGAGTGGATGGTTGCCGTACGCATGGTTTCGGAAGGCGTCGACGTCCCACGCCTGTGCGTCGGCGTATACGCCACCTCCGCCTCCACGCCCCTTTTCTTCGCCCAAGCAATCGGGCGATTCGTGCGCTCCCGCATGCCGGGTGAGTCGGCTTCCGTGTTTCTCCCCTCCGTGCCGGTCCTGCTCAGGCTCGCCGAGGAAATGGAGGTATCCCGCGACCACGTGCTGGGTAAACCCCACCGGGAATCGGGCTGGTCGGATGAGCTGCTGGAACAGGCGAACCGCACCCAGAACGAACCGGACGAGGCGCCGAACTACCAGGCAATTGGAGCCTCCGCAGAGCTGGATTCCCTCATTTTCGACGGCTCCACCTACGGCACCCCAACCGCAGCCGGCTCAGAGGAAGAGCAGGACTTCCTCGGCTTGCCCGGACTCTTGGACGCAGAACAGGTACGCACCCTCCTCGCGAAACGGCAGAGCGACCAACTCGACGCAAGAGACGCCGAGGAGCGGGCGCGCCGGGCGGAGGAACGCAAGCAGAAAGAGCGCGCCGAGATGCTGGGATCAACGCTTTCCGCTACATCTGCGCCTCACGCCCCGCAATCCACCACCGCCGCGGACGAAATCCCCGAGCTGCGTAAGGAGCTCAATGCCCGCGTCGCCATCGTGGCGGGAAAGACGGGGCGGCCCCACGGGGCCATTCACACCGAGGTGCGCAAAGCGTGCGGGGGCCCGCCCACCGCACTGTGCAACGCTCAACAGCTTCGCGAACGCATTGCCTACTTGCGCGACTGGTAGTTGCGCGGGCCCGGTGGGCAGGGGAGGTGCCGCTTAGTCCAAGTAATCGCGCAGCACCTGCGAGCGCGAAGGGTGGCGCAGCTTCGACATCGTCTTCGACTCGATCTGCCGAATGCGCTCGCGAGTCACGCCGTAGACCTGGCCGATCTCGTCGAGGGTTCGTGGCATGCCGTCGGAAAGCCCGAAGCGCAGGCGCACCACACCGGCCTCACGCTCGGACAGGGTGTGCAGCACGTCCTGCAGCTGGTCCTGCAGCAGTGTGAACGACACCGCATCCACCGCGACGACGGCCTCGGAATCCTCGATGAAGTCACCGAGCTGGCTGTCGCCCTCATCGCCGATCGTCTGATCGAGCGAGATGGGCTCGCGAGCGTACTGCTGGATCTCGAGGACCTTCTCCTCGGTGATGTCCATTTCCTTTGCCAGCTCAAGTGGCGTAGGTTCGCGGCCGAGGTCCTGGAGCAGCTCGCGCTGGATTCGGCCGAGCTTGTTGATGACCTCGACCATGTGCACCGGAATACGAATGGTGCGCGCCTGGTCCGCCATCGCGCGGGTAATCGCCTGGCGGATCCACCAAGTGGCGTAGGTGGAGAACTTGTAGCCCTTGGAATAGTCGAACTTTTCCACCGCGCGGATGAGACCGAGGTTGCCCTCCTGAATCAAGTCCAAAAACGCCATCCCTCGACCGGTGTAGCGCTTGGCCAGCGACACCACAAGACGCAGGTTTGCCTCGAGCAAGTGGTTCTTCGCTTTGCGGCCGTCGCGGGCGACGGCGCGCAGGTCGCGCTTGAGGGAAGGGGAGAGCTTGGCATCCTTGTCGCCCTCCGCTGCGGCGCGCGCCATCTCGTCCAGACGATGCTGGGCGTAAAGCCCCGCCTCAATGCGCTTCGCCAGGGAGACTTCTTGCTCCGCGTCCAGCAGCGCGACCTTGCCAATCTGCTTCAGGTACGCACGCACTGAGTCAGCAGAGGCTGTGAGCTGCGCATCCTTTCGCGCCTGGCGCAAGGCCGCCGATTCCTCAATGTCCCACACCGAGGAACCGTCGTCTTCTTCCTCCTCGTCATCTTCTTCGTCGGAGTCAACCTGGCCCAGCTCGTCGACCTCGTCGACACTGTCTACACCGTCGACATCGTCTACACCCTCGGCGTCGTCAATATCTTCATCGAACGCCTCATCTTCGCCGTCGATGTCGAAATCATCCGACTCACGATCGATATCGGTGTCCAAATCGCCTGCGGTGGCGGCGAGGTCATCCTGCTCGGTTGCCTCAAGCTCCACCTCCGGCTGCGCGGCCTTAGTGGTGGCTTTCCGAGTGGTCTTCTTGGTCGCCTTTTTCGTGGCCTTCTTCACCGTCTTCTTGGCAGTTTTCTTTACTGCCTTCTTGGCGGTCTTCTTGGTTGTCTTTTTCGCCGCTTTCTTGGCGGTTTTCTTCGTGGTCTTCTTGGCTGTCTTCTTCACAGCCTTCTTGGCCGCGCTGGAGGAAGCAGCACTTGCCGCGGTGCCCACCGCGTCATCAGACGGAGTCGACACCTCATTAGCACCGGTGTTGCTTGAAGCTTCGCTGGCTACCACGTACGCCCTTTCGATTCATCAGACCTTGCATGCACCTGCTCAGATGAGCGGGTGAACGACCTGCGCGGTTGGGTTTACCGTGCGGTCACGAACCCTGGATGCCCCAGGGTACGTACGCAAGTTGAATTTTTCATAAGCGATCATCCTAACAAGCTGCGGCGCGATCTATTCCCTCGCCCGCGGCCCAGAACGTGGTCTACCGTACAACACCTGTGCACTGCACCTACGGTGCGACATGGTCCCGCGCGGCCATCGCGGCGCCGACGATGCCTGCGCGGTTGCGCAACTTCGCCGGGTACACCGGGGTGGACACCGTCAACAGTGGCACCCACTTCTCCGATTTCTGGGAGATTCCTCCACCCACGACGAACGCAGTGGGGTTGAACAACCGCTCATACTCGTGCAACACGGCGTCGACGCGCTTCGCCCATTTCTTGTAGCTGAGCTCGTCTCGGTCCTTGGCGGCTGACGATGCCGTTGCCTCGGCCTCGGAGCCGTCGACAAGCAAATGCCCGAGTTCCGTGTTGGCGAACAGGTGGCCGTCCGTCAGGAACGCGGAGCCGATGCCGGTGCCAAAGGTCAGGAAAATGACGGAGCCGCGGCGCGCGACCTCGTCACCGAACGCGACCTCGGCTAACCCCGCCGCATCCGCGTCGTTGAGCACCGCGATGCTGCGCCCTCCGAGCGCGGCGGAGAAGAGGTCATGCACGTTCGTACCAACCCACGATGCATCGATGTTCGCCGCCGTGCGGGCGACTTGGTGCGTGACCACAGATGGAAGGGTGACGCCCACTGGGCCGTCCCAACCGCATTCCGCGACAATTTGCGCGATGACTTCTGCCACGGCCTCGGGGGTGGATGGCTGCGGTGTGGGAATCTTCACCCGCTCCCCAACAAACTCACCCGTATCAAGGTCCACGACCGCGCCCTTGACGCCGGAACCCCCGACATCGACCCCGAAACCAAGGTTGCGGTTGGAGCTGTTGTGGTCGTTACTTCCGTCTTGCTGCGCTGCAGTCATGCCCGGCAGTATATTGCCCGTGCCGACACTGCGTCGCTGCGGCGTAAAACGGCGGGTGAGCTGCGAAGATGACAGGCGCAATTGCATCCTTTAATATTCCGCTCAAATACCGGCCCGACGGGCGCCGGAAACACCCACGCTACGCTGGAGGAACAACACCATGGCCACCGATTACGATGCGCCGCGCCGCAGGATGGACGACGACATCGAAACCGATTCTCTCGAAGGCCTGAAGGCCGCCGAGGTTGCCGGGAGCAGCATGGATGATGATGGGGAGATCGTCGAACCCGTTGAACCCCCCACCCAAGATCTGTCGGGCGAAGAGCTCAATGTTGAGGTCAAGCCCCGCCAGGACGATGAGTTCACCTGCGCGTCGTGCTTCCTGGTGCAGAAGAACAACCGTCTGGCCTACACCGAGCCCGACGGGTCGAAGATCTGCCTCGACTGCGAGTAGAACACTCATCGCTCGGCGGCCCCTGTGACTGGGAGGCCGCCTTTTTTACTGCGCTTTTACTGCGCTTTTACTGCCTCAGGCGCGAACGCCTCAAGCACCGCCTCCGGGTCCTTGGCCGACACCAACCAGTACGGGGTTGGATCCTCCGGATCATCGAGGACGATGAGGACGTGCTCGGGGACCCAGGGACGGGACACCAAAAACGCCGCTGGATCCAGCTGCCTTCCCAGTGCGTTCTGGCGAGCCGACGACGGCACGACCATCGCGCGGTCGACGACTGAGGCCGGCAAGTTAGCGCCGCCAGCGCTAAGCCACTTGGTCCCGTCCGGATCCTGCTCGACCGACACGATGGTGCTCGAAAGCCACACCATTAGCCACGCCACCAGCGCGCCAACGACCACCAACGGCACCCAGAACCACCACATGTTGCGGTTGAGGGCGAACTGGCCCGCGAGAAGGACGGTAAGACCTGCGCCCGCAGCCCACCAGTACCACGGCACCCACTGGCGCTCGCGGTACAGCACGACCGGCTGTACCGCCGAGGCGCCGGTGGGCGAGGGGGACGGGGATGCTGGTGTCTTACTCACGGTGGTAACTGTACTGTTAGCGCCGTGAATCACCTAGACACCCAAGCCCAGCCTGCCTTTTCGCAACTCCCCCCGATTTCCGTCAAACGCCTCGACCCTGGGGTGCCGTTGCCGAAGCGCGCGCACCCAGATGATGCCGGCGCGGATTTGCACTCGGCGGAGGATGTGGTGCTCCAACCTGGGGAGCGAGCGTTGGTGGGAACCGGCATCGCCATTGCGCTGCCCGTGGGCACCGTGGGGCTCATTCACCCGCGATCGGGGTTAGCGGCGAAGCAGGGGTTAAGCATCGTGAACACCCCCGGCACCGTGGACGCTGGTTACCGGGGAGAGCTTAAAGTCTGCTTGCTTAATACGGATCTGCGTGAGCCGATTCGAATTACTCGCGGGATGCGAATCGCCCAGCTGGTGGTGCAACAGGTCGAGCTGGTCGAATTCGCGGAAGTGGATGATCTCGATGAGACGCAGCGCGGGGCAGGCGGCTACGGATCGACCGGATTGGAGTAAACCTCCCGCGGGTCTCGGCACGCACAGCGACCTCGGTATTCCACCGCCCGGCTTCGTCGCTGCAAATTGTCGCGTCCTAACGCAGAGAAAGCGTGGGAAGTCGCGTACATTAAACCGGGTAATTTGAATTTTGCCCAGACCCGGACATCGACATAGAGGAGTTAGGTATGGCGATCTGGCCGTTCGGTAAGAAGAAGCAGCAGGAAAAGGAGCCTGAGATCCTCGAGACCCAGGACGCGCAGGCTGCAGCTGAGCAGTCGGGCGCCGCTGAGGAGCGCTCCTGGAACCGCTGGGATGCTGATGAGGCGGAGGCGAGTGCTTCCGAGGCTGAAGCCAAGGCATCCGAGGCGGAGGCGACAGCATACGAGGCTGAAGCCAAGTACGCCCGCGCGAACGCAGATGCGTCCGAGGCGGAGGCGAACGCAGCCCGCGCTGGCGCAGACGCGTCCGAGGCTGGCGCGAGCGCATCGGAAGCCGAAGCGAACGAGGTTTCCCCGCTGGAGAACTACGACCCGATTGAGGGGTCAACCGGCCCTTTTGACGGTGACGCCGTAGAGATCGAGGATTTTGACTTCTCAGATTTCTCTACGGCGACCCTCGACTTGGGCTCCATGCGCATCCCGCTTCCGCAGGACTCGCAGGTGCAGGTAGAGATGGGTGATCAGGGCCCGAAGATGGTCCACATTGTGACCCGCCACGGCCGGATCACCCCGGTGGCCTTCGCAGCGCCCCGCACGGGTGGCCTGTGGGAGGAATCTGCTGAAGAGATCATCGAGGGCATGCGCAGTGAGGGCATGCCTGTGACCCAGGAGCAGGGCCCCTGGGGTAAGGAGATCGTTGGCACCGGCTCGAACGGTGTGATTCGCATCATCGGTGTTGAGGGGCCGCGTTGGCTCTACCGCGTGACCTTGGCAGCTCCCACGGGGATGGAAGCGCAGTTGGCTGAGCTCGGCCGCGAGACGGTGGCGCGCTCGTTTGTGTACCGCGGCGAGGATCCGGTGCTGGCAGGCAACTCTCTTCCGGTGACCCTTCCGGCCCAGCTTGCCCAGCAGGTGCAGCAGGCGGTGGAGGAGCGTGCTCGTCAGGCGCAAGGCGGCGCTGAAGAGGCGCCGGCCGGGGGTAACCCGAACGCTCTGAGCGATGCGTTGAAGCAGATCATCGCCCAAAACGCGGAGCACCAAAAGCAGTTGCACGAGTTGCGCGAGCAGCGCGACTCGAAGAACAGCTAGTTGTCGGCTCAAGGTACACCTGACCCGCGACCGGGAGACCATCTCGAACTCGAGGTCAGGTCCATGGCGCACGGCGGTTCGGGAATTGCCGACGCCCCGGACGGCCGGGTCGTGTTCGTCCATGGGGCAATCCCTGGCGACCGTGTCGAGGCCACACTGACCAAGGTCAAATCTCGGTGGGCCCGCGCGGACGTTGCTCGCATCCTGGAACCGTCGTCGATCCGTGTCGAGCCTGCATGTGAGGCAGCGGCGGCCGGTGCGGGCTGTTGCGATCTGTCGCACGTGTCCGAGTCCGCCCAGCTGGAGCTCAAACGCGACGTGTTACTCGGGCAACTCCACGCGTTGGCCGGTCGCTCCGGTGTCATGGGATCATCTTTTGCGCCCGAGCGCAATGTGGAAGCCGTAGCGCTCGATCCCCACACGGGCTGGCGCACGAGGGTGCGCCTCGGCGTCGACGCGCAGGGCAGGGCCGGATTCCGCAGGTTTAGGTCGAATGACCTGGTCACCACAGTGCAGTGCTCTCAGCCGGTCCCGGGTCTTTTGGACGGAATCGTCGGCCCCGCTGCTCGCGTGTTCACCCCGGGCTCCGAGCTCGTGGTGGTCGTTGATGCCGACGGGGAGCGCCACGTTGTGGAGACCGTGTCTGCACAACGGGGCAGACGGGTGGAGCGAATGACGAACGTGGTCGAAGGCTCGGGGGAGGTGACCGAACGAATCGGTGCATCGGTGTTCCGGTTTCCCGCGACCGCCTTCTGGCAAGCGCATGTGCACGCTCCGCAAACGTATAGCAACGTGATCTCGCGCTGGGCTGGTGGCACGTACGATCGCGGCATCGGTTGGGACCTCTACGGTGGTGTTGGTTCTTTTGTGCCGGCGATGAGTGCGGCCCTTGGCGGCGGGCGCGTGGTGTCGGTTGATTACTCCACGTCCGCTACCTCCCGTCGCCAGCCCGCCTTAGAGGGGCTTGAGGTGGACGTGGTGCGATCCAAAGTCGAAGACGGCATCAACCAGCTCCCTGCACCCGGCCTTGTGGTGTTGGATCCGCCCCGCGCGGGCGCAGGCGAAGACGTAATCACGGCGATTGCGCAGGCGGGACCGGAACGCATCATCCACGTTGGCTGTGACCCCGCGACATTCTCGCGAGACATCGCTACGTTCGGCGCTGGGGGCTATCAAGTCATCCGCATGGTGTTGATTGATGCGTTCCCGTCCACCCATCATTTCGAGGTGCTGGCTTGCCTTGAACCCGCGACGGCCGCGGGCGGGGGCGGCGGGCAGACTGTGTAAACTGTCCTGAACGTAGTCGAGCAGGACGGCTCGCCGCGGACAGCACCCATCGCTGGCGGCGCGCACTGAGGTACAGCACGCAGAGGAGGGCGAAAACCTGTGGGATTGCTTGAGCGCATTCAGACTCCAGCGGACGTGCAGGAGCTTAAGCCCGCGCAGCTGATTGATCTCGCAGAGGAAATTCGTGAGCTGCTCATCCAAAAAGTCTCCGCAACCGGGGGCCACTTGGGGCCAAACCTTGGCGTGGTTGAGCTGACGCTCGCACTGCACTACACCTTTTCCTCGCCCGACGATCCCATCATCTTCGACACCTCCCACCAGTCGTACGTGCACAAGATCCTCACGGGCAGAGCCGGCCAGTTCGATACCCTCCGGAAGAAAGGGGGGCTGTCGGGTTATACGTCGCGCGCAGAATCCGAACACGACTGGACGGAGTCATCGCACGCGAGTGCGGCGCTGTCTTACGCGGATGGACTGGCTAAGGCGAAACAGCTGCAGGGACGGGGAGACGACCACGTCATCGCTGTGGTTGGTGACGGCGCGCTCACCGGCGGTATGTGCTGGGAGGCGCTGAACAACATCGCTGGGGGAGACCGCAACGTGGTCATCGTGGTCAACGACAACGGCCGGTCGTACTCACCCACGATTGGCGGGTTTGCGAACAACCTGACGAAGTTGCGTGACCAGTTGGCTGCGATCCGCATCCAGCCGGGGTACGACGAGGTGATGCAGTCGGGTAAGAAGACGCTGAAGTCGATGGGCTGGGTCGGCGAGCGCACCTTTGACGCACTCCATGCGTTGAAAGAGGGCGTGAAGTACCAGGTGCTTCCGACCGAGATGTTCCCTGAGCTGGGGATGAAGTATGTCGGCCCGGTTGAGGGGCACGACATCAAGGCGCTGTTGAACGCGTTCCGTTACGCGAAGACGTACGGCGGCCCCTTGATCGTGCATGTGGTGACGGAGAAGGGCCACGGTTTCGCGCCCGCCGTCAACCATGAGGCGGATCAGATGCACTCCACGGGTGTCATTGACCCGGTGACGGGGGAGTCGCTGGCAACGTCCGAGCCCGGGTGGACCGCCGCGTTTACTGAAGAGCTGCTGCGCGCCGGTCACGAGCGCGACGACATTGTTGCCATCACCGCGGCGATGGCGGGGCCGACGGGCCTGCAACCGTTCGCGGAGCAGTTCCCTGACCGGTTCTTTGACGTCGGCATCGCTGAGCAGCATGCGGTCACCTCCGCTGCCGGCATGGCGCTTGGCGGGCTGCACCCTGTTGTTGCGGTGTACTCAACCTTCTTGAACCGGGCGTTCGACCAGCTGCTCATGGACGTCGGGTTGCTCAACCAGCCGGTGACAGTCGTGCTGGATCGAGCAGGAGTCACGGGTTCCGACGGGGCGAGCCACAACGGTGTCTGGGACCTGGCGATGGCGTCCATCGTGCCCGGCATCCGCATCGCAGCACCGCGGGATGTGGATCGGTTGCGGGAGGAGTTCCAAGAGGCCATTGCGGTCGAAGACGGTCCCACCGTCGTCCGATTCCCCAAGGGCTCCGCCGGCCCCTCCATCCCGGCGCTCGTGCGACGCCCGAGCGGGGTCGATGTCTTGGCACAGCCAGAGGTGGGCGATGACGCTGACAACACCACCGACTCGATTGAGGTCCTCATCGTCGGCGTCGGCGCGTTTGCGGGCTACGCCGTTGAAACCGCGCAGACGCTCCAAGGCGAAGGCATCCGAGTGACGGTGGTGGACCCGCGTTGGGTGATCCCAATCGCCCCAGACCTCATTGGAATGGCCGTCGAGTGCGACTTGGTTGTGGTCTACGAGGACGGGATCGTGCGCGGCGGCGTCGGTTCCGCGCTCGCAGAGGCACTCGCGGCCGCGGAGGTGGACACCCCACTGCGCAGCCTCGCTTTCCCGGACGTCTTCCCGGAGCACGCATCCCGAGACCAGTTGATCGCGGACTACGGTCTCGATCCCGCCGCGGCCTCCACCCAGATCCGAAGCTGGGTTGAGGGGCTCGCGGTAGCCGAATTCGAAGAGGACTAATCGCGCCCAAGCGCCGCCGCTTGTCGACGCCTCCGTCGCCGCCGCGTTGCATCACGCCGACCTTGTCCCTCCCTCGCTGCAACGGCAAGACGAACTGTCTCAGCGTGGGCCGCAGCGATCACCGGCGCAGTGAGTTCGATCTGCCATTGGCGTGCACCTGCGTCGCGAAGCTGTGTCGCCGCTGTGTGCGTGTCCCAAGCCGGTCCTGTGCTCGGGGCGTTCCAAGCGACGCTTCGCAGTGTCGCCGGCGCGAGGACGAGCTCGGGCGGGATCTGGAGCGCGGCACTTACCTCAGCAACTCGGGTTCGTGTGTGCTGCAGCATCTGCCAGGAGTCGGGATAGTGCCGCTCCCAGGTGCCCTTGCCCGGAGGCGAGTCTTTCGTCTCGTGTTTGTGTGCCGTGGGCCAGGTGTCGACGTCCGCTTCGAGGGCCTGCTGGATCACTCGCTGGATACGCTTGGCGCGGCGTTCGGGGAGGCGCTCGCGCCCCAGGGCGTCGAGAAGTTCCTGGTGGCTGTCGGGCTCAGCTCGGGCGATTTCGACGAGCGTCCTGTTCGAAAGCAGGCGGGAGGGGGAGGTGTCGGTTGAGCGGCCGTATTCGTCGCGCGCACGCCACAGTTCTCTAACCAACTGCAGGCCCGACGGGGTGCGCACGGTGGAGACCCCCTTGAGGTCGCGCCACGTTTTCTCCGGGGCGGAAGTGTGCGCGTACGCGTGGATGAGATGGGTGAACTCCTCGGCGGCGATCGCAAGCTTGCCTTCGGCATCGAGTTGTTCCGCTAGCGCCTCCGCCAAGGGGTGCAGGTACGCTACGTCGAGGGCCGCATATTCCTGCCACGCGTCCGGCAGCGGCATTGTGGACCAGTCCTCGTGCCCGTGGCCCTTTTCAAGTTCTACCCCGACAAAGTGCGCCACCATTGCGCCGAGGTTGGGGCGGTCGAACCCGGCAAGTCGCGCGGCAAGTTCGGTGTCGAATAAGGATCCGGGAGTAAGGCCAAGCTGGGCCAGGCTGCGCAAGTCTTCGCCGGCCGCATGGATAATCCACTCACCACCGTTGAGCACGGGGCCGAATACTTCAGTAACCTCTGCCCGATGCCCCTCGGGGGCGATGAGGAACGTCCCCGAATCGCGGCGATACACCTGCACAAGGAAGGCCCGGTCGTCGTAACGGAACGCGGATGCGCGCTCCGTGTCCACCGCGAACGGGCCGCGGCCAGCAGCGAGCGCCGCTGCAGCGGTGGCGAACTCGCGCGGGGATTCAACGAGGGTGTAGTCGACCCTAGGGTTCATGTGAACAAAATTAGCGCGCGCCCAGCTGGGTGACACCTTCCGGTGGTAAACCGGCGACGTGTGCCAGTACTTTGGCGAAGGCCTCAACGTGGCTGCGGAGGTCAATCCCGTCCGCCGTCCACGACGCGCGCATTTCCAATTGATAGGCGCGAGGCGGGCCGCCGATCTCACCGAAACGCACCGAGGCGGTGGAGGTGACCGTGCCGCCGAGGTTGGTGAAGCCAGCACCGGTCTCGGCGAGGGATTCGTTGAGCCACTGCCACGCGACGTCGGGAAGCAGCGGGTCGGAGGCAACGGCGTCATCCATGTCGGCCTGGATGTAGGCCACAAGGCGCATGGTGCCCTCCCAGGTCTCTTCTGCGGCCGGGGAGTGGAGCAGGATAAGCCGGCCGAACGCGTCGCCCTCGGAGTCCACGGGAATCGGACCGTCGTTGGCTTCTTCTGGGTGGGCAACCTCGAGGCCGACGGCGTGGCTAAACGGCGCCGGGCGCTGCGGAGGCCGGATGGTCCCCAGGGTGATTTCGGGGCGCAAGGTCGCAGCGTGCATAGATTCCACGGCGGAGGAAAACTCGGCGGGCCACGATGCGTTCGCATCCATGTTGGCGTCGGCGGTGTCCGGATTCGTCACAGGCTCAAAGGTATCCAGCGCCGTCACCGGATCGGGGAGGCGCGCCGAACACTGGGGCTACACTGAGAATTGAGTTTTTCGGTGCCGCCTGGGGCGGCGAAAGTCAAGGAGGATCCATGGCCAAGCTTGATTTCGATGCGCTGAATTCCGTTCAGCGGTTCCTGCAGTTCGCGGTGTTCCGCGCTGTCCCCGGCGCGCTGGGAGCGGAGCGGCAAGAGATCGCAGACGAGGCGCAGGCATTCTTTGACAGGTTGGAACGAGATGGCGTGGTCACAGTCCGCGGGATCTACGACAACACCGGGATCAGGGCCGACGCCGATTTCATGGTGTGGTGGCACGCTGAAGAGTTTGAACAGCTGCAGCAAGCGTTGTCGGACTTCCGGCGGACAACCGTGCTGGGCCAGGTCGTTGAGCTGAGCTGGCTGGGCAACGGGCTGCACCGTCCGGCGGAATTCAACAAGTCCCACCTGCCGAGCTTCATCATGGGGGAGGACGCTGGTGACTGGATTACGGTCTATCCGTTTGTCCGTTCCTACGATTGGTACCTTCTGGAGCCGACGGAGCGCCGCCGGATTTTGGCCGAGCACGGCAAGGCCGCTCGCGATTTCGCCGATGTTCGCGCCAACACGGTAGAGGCGTTCACGCTGGGAGACTACGAGTGGATGCTGGCCTTCGAGGCTCCGACCCTGGTGCGCATTGAGGAACTCATGCACAAGATGCGCTACACCGAAGCGCGCCTTCACGTGCGCGAGGAGATCCCGTTCCAGACGGGTCGCCGCGTGTCGGGCATCGGCGAGATCGTCGCCAAGCTGCCGTAGCCGTACGGGAGGGGGCTAGCTAGCCCTCTTCCAGCGTCAGCGAGATGGAGTTGATGCAGTAGCGCAGATCGGTCGGGGTGTTGAAGCCCTCACCGGCGAAGACGTGGCCGAGGTGGGAGCCGCAGTTCGCGCACAAGACCTCTGTGCGGATCATTCCGTGCGAGGTGTCCACGCGTTCGATGACGCGGTCTCCCGCGAGGGGGGAGAAGAAGGACGGCCACCCGCAGTGGGCGTCGAACTTCGTTTCCGAACGAAAGAGCTCGGTGCCGCAAGCTCGACAGCGGTAGACACCCTGGGTGGTGGTGTCGGTGTATTCGCCCACCCCGGGCGGCTCGGTCCCAGCTTCGCGCAGGACGTGGTACTCCTCGGGGGTGAGCCGCTCCCGCCACTGCTTGTCAGTGAAGTTGGTGAAGTTCGGCATTGCCTCGCTCATCGCCCAATCCTTTCCTCGCTGGAACGGTTCAAATCAAACCTTTGCACAGACACTACCCACGCTGCGGTGGAGACGATAAATATTGCCCATCCGGCCGTGGGTAAGAACGTGTTGGCCCAGTATCCTGCAAGCGAATCCGGCCCGAGGATCCCGGTCCAATCGAGGGGGGATAGGCACAAGATTGCGCCAAGCCACGCGGGCCATGCATGCATCGGGCTTCTGGGGCGAAGCACGGTAAACAGGGCGGGGAATAGCATCATCGAGTAGTAGGCCTGTCCAAGGGAAGACAACAGGCACACGCCGGCAAGCAGCACGCCGGAGCTCACCATGAGCCAGAGGTACTCGTCGCTCTGGCGCCAACGCGCCAAGCCCAGCACTGCGACGGCCACGGCGAGCGCGAAGCACACAAACAGCACGCCCTGAAGCCAGCTGGGCATGCCGAAGTACACCGCGGCACCCGCCAGAGAGGAGTTCGCGTAGTCGCGCGTGAGCCCAAGGTAGGGCACCACGATGTCCACGTAGTCCCGGGCGCCCGGCGTAAGTGGCCACGCCACAGCATTGAGCAGTACCGGCACTGCGGCACCGACAACGGTGGCGCGCCAGCGCAGGCGCATCAAAGGAAGCACCAGAAGCGGCGCAAACATGGGCTTGACCACGACGGCCAGGCCCAAAATCACGCCAGCCGCGACGTCCCTGCCGGAAAGGAACAGCGCCAGAAACGCGGTGAGGGCGAGGAGTAGAACACCGTTGATGTTGGAGAACACAAGGGTGTTCGTCACCGCCTCTGTGGCGAATGCCAGCGCGAGCGCCACCGGGAACACGGGGTGGGAGAGCCGGTAGCCGGCCAGGCGTGTGAGCCACGCAAGGGCGATTACGATGCACGCGGCGTTCAGGGCGATGAACCACGGGCGCGCGGCATCCACGGACGGCAGCAGCCCCAGTGGCGACAGCACAAGCGTCGCGCCCGGGTTGTACAGGTAGTGGGGATCGACGTGGTGGTACTGCTCGCTGTAGACGGGGACGCGGTCCACGAATCTGCGTGCCGCCGACCACACGGTGGTGAAGTCATCGGTCGGGGAACCGGCGCGGGCAAGGACGAGGAGACGGTGGGCGACGAGGATGATGGCGAGCGGCCACGCCGCGGCGTTCCACCCGGGGGAGGGGGAGTGCGCGTGTGGCTGGGGGCGGATAGTCACCCGCATAACCGTACCGGGCGCGCCGTATCAGTCGCGCATATTCCGGTACCGCAGGAAAAGCGTGGAGTCCGCAGTCGCGTGCGTGTGCTCGAGGGCGAATCGGGCAAGGAAGTCCGGGCCCTCGGTCAACCCGTCAAGGCCCCAGGGCCCGTCGGTGTGCGCGGCGGTGGGTTCGACGGTGAGGTGGACGACGTCGAGCTGATCGTTCGCAATCATGTCCGCGTAGACGCTGGGCCCGCCCTCGCACGCGATGCGCTGGTACCCGCGCGCGTGCAGCGTTGCGACGACCTCCGGTGCCGACCCGCTGCCCACCCCGACGATGGTGGCGCCTGCGGATTCGAGTTGGGTCCGGGCGTGGGCGACGGAGTCGTCGGTAAGCAATGGCTCGGGTGTGAGGATGAGCGGGGGTGCGCTGCGGAAGAGGCCGAGGCCCGGGTCTAAATCGAATGAACGGGTGAGGATGGCCAGCGGGGTGTCGGAGGGGCCGTACTCCTCCGCCCTGGCTGTACCGGCGGAGACGATGATGATGTCGGCCCAGCTGCGCAACGATTGCAGTAGCTCGGAGTCGGTGTCGTTGCCGAGCGGGGCGGAGGTGCCCGCGCGGCCGAAGGCGCCGAAAAGGGTCATGATCATCGCTGCCCGTACTTCGCGCTCGGTTTTGGGAAGGGTCGGGCCGAGAAGATCCGTTTCAGTCATGGCAAAAGGATAGCCCCGGCCGTTAGAGCTGGGGCTTTGGGTGGAGCGGATGACGAGACTCGAACTCGCGACCCTCACCTTGGCAAGGTGATGCGCTACCAACTGCGCTACATCCGCAGCACGAACTTGTCGCTCGTGCAGGGCCTCGAAAGGACCTGGTGCGCGATACTGGGATTGAACCAGTGACCTCTTCCGTGTCAG
>ERZ1031260.20-NODE-20-length-45778-cov-12.033856_pt1 | contig 45778 bp, 44 predicted proteins | sample MGYA00517287_ERZ1031260 | MGnify/ENA primary metagenome ERZ1031260 (study PRJEB33718, sample SAMN03159811) | human skin metagenome | collected 2014-02-25 | study: EMG produced TPA metagenomics assembly of the PRJNA266117 data set (Human skin bacterial metagenome... | reverse complement strand
GTATAAGAGACAGGTGCCGATGCAGCTGTGACCGCTGAAGAGGCGAACTTCAACGCGTTCTGGACCTGGCTCATGGGCGTGCGCGCCGAGGCCCACGCGGCCGGGAAGACGTTCGCCGCGTACTGCTACGCCTCCGGTGGCGAGAACTACTGGCTGAAGGCCTCTGCGAAGCGCTTCGACTCCATCGATGCGGCGGAGGTGAACGCGTTCATCAGCTCTGACGAATGGATCGACGTGTTCGCGCATGCCCGCCGCCACCTCGTCGGTACCGATGGGCTGGGGCTGAAGGTACTCGGACCCGTGGTGGGTTTCGAGTGGGAGGACGACGACGTCGACGGTGAGCGCTCCGTCGCCCTGCGCCGCGCGGCCCGCCTCGGTGACCAGCGCGCCCGCGACATGCTGCTGCGCTACAACGAGGACGATTGCCGCGCCACCCGCGCCGTGCGCGAATTCCTCACCGCAGGTGCGCCGGGGCTACCGGAGCTTCACGCTTGACGACGCTTCTCCGTCACGGCCAACCAGCCCGTGATCACCGTGAGCGCTGCCAGAAGCGCGGCGAGCACTCCAACGAATCCGCCCCAGGACAGAGCCTCGAAGGCGCGACCCGTCGCCGCGCCGAGGATTGACGAGCCCATGTAGTAGGAGAACACGTACAGGCTCGACGCTTCGGCGCGGTCGCGCTCCGCGATCTGGCCCACCCAGCCGGACGCCGTCGAGTGCATTGCGAAGAAGCTTGCGGTGAAAACAAGCAGGCCGAACAGCGTCGCCCACAGATTTGGGCTCGCCCCGATGAGCGCGCCGACAAGCATGAGCGCTGCACCAGCTAGCACCACCCGGCCGCGGCCGAAGCGCTTCACAAACGAGCCAGCACGGGCGCTCGACCAGGTGCCGGAGAGGTACATGAGGAACGCGAGGCCGGCGAGCGACGGCGGCAATCCAAAATCGTTGACCGCGCGGAACCCGAAGAAGTTGTACATGGACACGAACACGCCCATGCCCAGAAATGCGGTCACCGCGAGCGCCACGAGGCGCGGGTTGCGCAGGTGGCCAGCCACAGCCCGGAACTCTGCGGCAGGACGGATGGTGTCCTTGGCGTGAAAGTTGCGTTGCTCCGGCAGGAGCACCCAGGTTGCTACTGCCATCGCGAAGCTGACCATCGTGCCTACTGCGAGTGCCCACCGCCAGCTGGCTACCTCCAGCACGAATGCGGGCACGATGCGGCCCATGATTCCGCCAACCGTGTTGCCGGCGATGTAGAGACCCATCGCGCCGGGCAGGTCGCGCTCATCGAGCTCCTCAGACAGCCAGGTCATGGCCACTGCGGGTGTCCCCGCCAGAAGCGCTCCTTGCAGCGTTCTGAGCAGCACCATCTGCTCGATGCTCTGAGTCAGCGGAAGAAGCAGACCAACGGCGGTGGCGGCCACCGCCGAAATGACGAGCACCCGCCCACGGCCGAACTTCTCAGACAGGATCGACGCTGGCACCACGCAGATCGCGAGTGAGCCAGTGGCGGCCGAGACAGTCCACGCGGCCTCGGACGGAGTAATGCCGAGCTCGATGGTCAGCGTCGGCAGCAGCGCCTGGGTCGCATACAGCGAAGAGAAGACAGCCAACCCGACGAACAGCATGGCGATTGTCGCCCTGCGGTACTCCGGCGTTCCCTTCCTCATGTCCCTATGCTCTCGCACCGCCGGTGCCGCCGCAAAAACCGCTCTTCGTACATCCATCTCTGGTCAAACCCGGACAATGGTGCCAAACCCGGATATCTACGAGGGTTTATGTCTGATAGTTCAGGCATAAAGGGGTGCAACTATCCGGGTTTGGCACCATTGTCCGGGTTTGGCTGAGTGGATAGGTGGCGAAGCGGGCGGCCCGGTGGGTGGTCGCGTGGGTGGGCGGATAGGCGGCGGGGCAGGAGAGTGGCGGGGCAGGAGAGTAGCGGAGCGGGAGGGCGCGAAACCGCCACCACGCGAAACGGCACCCGGCCCGGCGGTGGAGCCGGGCGGGGTGCCGCCGTCGTTAAGCGTTAAGCGTTAAGCCGAGCGAACTGGGCTTACGCTGCTGCCTTTGCGTAGCGCTCGTTCACGTCGTCCCAGTTGACAACGTTCCACCAAGCGTCGACGTAGTCAGCCTTGACGTTCTTGTACTGCAGGTAGAAGGCGTGCTCCCACATGTCCAGCATGAGGACCGGGGTGAAGTCCACGGAGATGTTGCCCTGCTGGTCGGTCATCTGCTGGATGATCAGGCGGCCAGCGATGTGGTCGTAGCCCAGGACAGCCCAGCCGGAGCCCTGCAGGGAGTTGGCTGCACCGGCGAAGTGCTTCTTAAAGGCCTCGAAGGAACCGAAGTCGCGGTCGATCGCAGCAGCGATCTCGCCGGTCGGGTTGCCACCAGCGTTCGGTGCCATGTTCTTCCAGAAGATGGAGTGGTTGGTGTGGCCACCAAGGTTGAACGCGAGGTTCTTGGACAGCGCGCGGATCTTGTCTGCGTCTGCCTCGCCGCCCCGCTCCGCCTCAAGTGCCTCAAGCGCTGCGTTTGCGCCCTTGACGTAGTTGGCGTGGTGCTTGGAGTGGTGCAGCTCCATAATTTCGGCGGAGATGTGCGGCTCCAGCGCGTCGTATGCGTAAGGAAGTTCCGGAAGCTCGTAAACAGCCATGATCATGAATCCTTTCGTTGGAGATCAAGTTACGGCACCCCATGGTAATGAAATTTGGAACACCGTGACTTTTCCGAGCGTTAGCACTGGTATGGGATTCCTTTTCGCACCGAAACCTGAACTCGTCGAACCTGGCCGCGCGCTGCCTGGCCGCGACGAGCCCGTCCTGGCCAACCCCCGCCCGCACGCCGTCTTAGGCACCCCGATCACCGGCCCGTGGAAGCCCGAGCAGAAGCGCCTGCTCATCGGCATCGGCTGCTTCTGGGGTGCGGAGAAGATGTTCTGGCAGATGCCGGGCGTCGAGTCGACATCCGTCGGCTACGGCGGCGGCGTCACCCCGAACCCCACCTACCGCGAGGTGTGCTCCGGCCAGACCAACCACGTCGAGCTGGTCGAGGTGGTCTACGACTCCGCCCAGGTCGAGCTCAAGGAGCTGGTCCGCGCCGCGCTCGAGGCACACGACCCCACCCAGGGGTACCGCCAAGGCAACGACGTCGGCACCCAGTACCGCTCGGCGTTCTACACAGACTCAGTCGAGGAAGCGGAAGCCATCAAGGCTTGGGTCGAGGAGTATGGGCAATCGCTTATCGACGCCGGGTTTGGCGCCCCTACCACCGAAATCGCAAGTGGGGTCGACTACTACTTGGCCGAGGACGAGCACCAGCAGTACCTGCACAAGGTGCCCAACGGCTACTGCCCGCACCACTCCACAGGTGTCGCCTGCGGGATCTAGGCTGATTTAGGCGGCTGACTTCGAGCGCTATTCCATCAACCCGGTTGTGACCATCGCTACCACCACGGCGATGACCAGGGTGTTGAACGCGAACGCAACGATCTTGTTCGCGCGGAATTGGTTCCACCCTTCGCGGGTGATGGGCACGGCTGGGCTCGCCGAACCCATCGTGGAGGTGGTGGTGGCGAGGGTGAGGTAGTCGTCGAAAAACGGCTCGTCGGTGTGCGCAAAGTGGAAGTGACTCTCATCGCCGCCCAGGTCGAGCTCGACGTAAGAGGTGGCGTAGACGACCACGAGGTACGCCCACGACAAGGCGGCCGTGAGTGCGCCGAGTGTGAGCATGATGGGGTCGTGGCGCGACCAAGGGACGCGCGCAACCATGACGGCCATGCCCAGTGCTACGCCAGCCGCGGAAATCGAGACCGTGGTGGCACCTTTGGTACCGCTCCAACGAACCCAGCGTTTCTCGGACACGCGAGATTCGCGCTTGGCGTAGGCGCGCAGCTCTTCGATCGTGACTGCACGCAGCATGCGGATTGTCCACCAGACGTAGATTCCGATGTAGAGCACCCAAAAAACCAGGTAGTACGTCAGGGCGAAGCCGAAGGGCCCGACGGCATCGTAATTGAGCCGGTCGCTGGCAATCACCCAGTTCAGCGAAGCGGTGGTAATCGCACCAGCGATGCCCAGCGAGGAGATGTCGCGGTAGATCTCCGAGCGGATCCGTGGTTTAGCCATTTAGTACCCGTGCTTGGACGGGAAGCCGCCCGGAGGCTTGCGCAGCTTCACCGCGTCGTTGTGGATCCACTCGGCTGCACGGTCCATCTCCGCGTTGCTCAAGCCCCCATCGACGCCGTGGACGACCGCGTTCCAATACGCGACCGTCTCGTCGTGGTAGTTGTGCCCGTGCGGGGACGGCACATCCTGGGAGGCCAGTTGGTCGATCGCGACCTGCCACCACGTGATCAGCGGCATCCAACGCAATGTGTGCAGCACGTCGAGCTTCTGCGCCTCGGGGGCGGCCTCGCCGCGCGAACCCGGTTCCTTCAGCCAGTCCGGAATCTTCCAGATCAGGCTCGGCTCCCACCACACCACCGGATCCGAGGCATGCTGAGCGAAGACGTAGCGCGGCGACTCCCACTCGTTGGCGTAGCCGTCGCCCCTGAAATCGTGCGTGATGTGGTCCGGGTGGGCGGCGAAGCGGACATGGCGCCCGCCGTCGACAAGCGGGAGGCGCTGCGGCGAACCATCCTCGCGAGCACGGGTCATCTCCGAGTGGTTGCGGGCGAAACCTGGCACGCCGGTGAACACACCGCCAGAGGTGGACTGGAGGAACTCCTCTACGCTGCGGAACACGTCGGAGACTCCGTAGGCACCGAGCGATTCGCCGCCGACGTAGAGTTTCGGGCGCGCCGATTCGTCGATAAGCGAAAGCTCCTCCCGGATGGCGCGCACGAGCGCACGGGAGGAGCGAACTGGCGAGTCGTGGTCGGCGATGTAAGAATATGCCGAGGGGAGGAACGAGTACTGCACAGCGACGATGGCGCTGTCGCCGTAGGTGACAAATTCGAAGCCGGACGTGTGGAAATCGTTGATCCAGCCGGTGCCGGCGGCGGACATGACGGCGATGTGGCTGCGCTCGAACGCGCCGGTGCGGTGCATCTCGGCGACCGCTTCCTGCGCCATTTGGTCGAAGTCCGGTGACTCGTCCGGGTCGAGACCGTGCAGGCCGATGAAGACGCGAATCGGTTCCTTGACCTCGTCTTCGCTGACGCCGAGCACGCGCGCAAGCTGCGCCTTGCGGGGACCGCCCGCGACAGTTGCGCGACCCTGGCGGCCCATGGAGCTCCAGTTCACGTTGGACTCGGGCGAGCCGGAGCGCTCCGGCTCCACCGGCTGGTCCGCGCCCTTCATGAATGCGCGGTCGAGCTCCTGGGCGCTCTGGGAGGCGCGGGACAGGAAGCGGCGCACCACGACGCGGTCGGTGAACAGCAGGATCACGCCGCCGCCGACGGCGATGGCCAGCGGCCACGAGGTCACCGGCTGCAGCTTCTTGCCCAGCACGGCGTTGATCGCGTCGACGAAGGACTGGATTGCTTCGCCGACCGCCAGCATCGCGCCGTAGCCGAGCGAGCCGAGCGCGAGGCCGCCGATGGTGTCCCACACCGAGTATTCGCCCTCGACCTCGACCAGTTCTTCCTGATCACGGCGGCGGTACAGCGCCGTCGCATACACGCCCAGCGTGGTGGCCGTCATGCCCAGGCGTGCGGGGGTGGGCAGCGGGCCGCCCCCGCGCTGCTTGCCGGGGCGCACCGCCTGCGAGACCGCGGTCGCGACAGCGTGCCCGATGCCCTGGAGCACCGCCGTGTTCGCCGCGGTGGTGGACCACTTGTGCGGCAACAGCGAAGGCGACACTGCGCCCCAGGTGGCCACCTCCGCACCGACGGCGCCGACGCGGAAACTCTGCGGCAGGCGTTGCAACCCGCGCAGCCGCAGCCCCGGCGTAAGATCCGCGAACACTTCCAACGCCGCCACGGGAGCAGCGAGGATGCCGTCTCGGCCGATCGAGTAGCGCCGACGGGCGTTGCGCACCGCGTTGAATGCTTCGGCGGCCTTGTCGCCCAACGGGGATGGCAGCCGGCGGAAGCTGGACATGGGTTGTACCTGGTCGTCGAAAAACACACGCTCATTCTGGCAAAAATCGAACGGGCGAGGGGGCAGCTGTACGTTGGGTGTCGTGGACAAACGAGTGCAAACCCAGATCATCGCGCACCGTGGCTTCTCCGGGATGTACCCGGAGCACACGCAGCGCGCGTTCGAGGAAGCGCTGAAGCTGCCCATCCACGGCATTGAGTGCGACGTGCGCCTGACCCGCGACGGCAAGCTTGTGGTGTTCCACGACGCGACGGTGAATCGCACCACCAACGGCCGCGGGCGCGTGGCCACCATGGATTACCGCGACCTGCGCGAGCTCAACTCCGGCACCGAGGACGACCCGCAGCACATTTTGCTTCTCGACGAGCTGTTGGAGCTCTTATCCGACTATCCCGACAAGCACATCTATATAGAGACCAAACACCCCACCCGCTTTGGCCCTGAAGTGGACGAGCAGACGCTGCGCGTGCTGCGCTACAACCACCTGCAGGATTCGGAGCGGGTGCATGTGGCTTCTTTTAGCCACTCGGCGGTGCGCTATTTCGCGCGCCAGGCACCCGAGTTGGAGACCTTCTACTTGTTCCACCTACGCGAGCGGACCTGGAACCCAGGCAACACGATGTTTTCGAAGCCCTTCGGCGTCGGCCCTGCGCTCTCTCACCTGCAGCACAAGCAGGAGCTCCTCGGCTTCAAGGGTCTGAAAACCTACACCTGGACCGTGAACACCCCGCGCGAGATGCTCTGGTGCGCAGAGAATGGCGTGGACGTGATGGCCACCGACCTGCCGAACTTGGCGCTGGACACGTTCGAGCGCGGTCAAGGTGGTGTCCGAGGGCGTGCGCTAGCCTAAAGCGCATGCCACCTAGGAAACCGAAGAAGCAAAAGAACCAGCTGCCCGAGGGCATGACCCGCCGCGAGGCGAAGCTTGCCGCCCGCGCCGCCGAGCGCGAGCAGTTTGCCAAGGATCCCCGCCCCTACGGCGGCCTGGCCATGGAGTCCGACCTCATCGCGCTGCAGGAGTTCGTCCCGTCCGCCGTCGCGCAGGTGGAGGTCAAGGGCACGCCGGTGAACATTGTCACGGTGCTGCCCGGTGCCGGCGCCGCGATGGTGCGCGCTGAGGAGGAGGGCGGCGAGCGCTTCGTCGCACTTCAGGTGCAGTCCCACTCGCAGAACCCGGGCCGCGACCTGGCGTACGCACTTAACTGGGTGCTCGAGGCCAAGCCAGGGGAGACCCTCAGCTCCACGGTTGCGGATGGCTCGCAGCCAGAGCTTGATTCGCTTATCGACGCCTCGTCCCATCTGCAGATCACCGAGCACAACGATTTCGGTTGGTGGTTCGCCGAGGGCGCGACCGTGCCTCCGGAGATCCGCCAGGCCCTGGGCCGCGCCAACGAGGCGGTTCTGCCGTCCACCCAGGTCAAGGTTGACCTGCCGGGTTCGATCTGGTGGGTCAACCCGGGCGGCGGTAAGGCGCACATCCGCTGGGTGCGTCCCGAGGAGAGCGAGAACCAGATGCTCACTGCCCTGGCCCGCATCGCCGCCCGCGGCGAGCTGAACCTCGGCGAGGGCACCAAGTTTGCCGGCGCCTTCCGCACCCACGGCGTGGTCGTGCCGGTGTGGGACCTCGACCCGTCCGTGGATGCCGCTTCCTACGCCGACGCGTTGACCACGCTGAACGAGAAGATCGAGGCGGAGTACGCCTCCGATGCACAGCTTTCCGCCGACGAGCGCAAGCAGCTGGACAACATCAAATCCCGTCAGGTGACGATCTAGGTTTCTGCTTCCAGCTCGGCTCGATTGATCCCAAACATTTCTAGGGCTTGATCGAGTTCTGTCCGCTCTCCGGAATCCGTTGCAAAACGCAGGGCGAGCAGCAAAACGTCGTCCGCAGTCTGGGCCATAGCCAAAACGATAAGTATCGCGACAGCTCGGGGCAAGGTAGGAATAGCGGTGGTACGCCATATTCATCGTTGTTCCACCACCCCAGGGAGCGCAGCAAAAATGTCCACACACACCACCACCAGCATCATCGCCCACCGCGGCCTCAACGGCATCTACCCCGAGAACACCCGCCGCTCATTCGAGGAGGCGCTCAAGCTCGATGGCGTCGCCGGCATCGAATGCGATGTGAACCTCACCGCCGACGGCCAGGTCGTGGTTATCCATGACCAGTCGGTGGATCGCACATCGGACGGTAGTGGTGAGGTCGCTGAAATGAGCGTCGATAAGCTTAAGAAGCTCAACTTTGGCACGGAGAGTGACCCGCAGGAGCTTTTGCTTCTCGACGAGCTGCTGGACCTGCTCGACGCGCACCCGGGCAAGAAGATTCTGATTGAGACGAAGCACCCGTCGCCTTTCGGTGAGCGGTTGGAACAGGCCGTGGCGGAGGTGCTGCGTGCGCGCGCGATGGAGGCCGACGAGCGGGTGCAGCTGATTTCTTTTAATGCCGAGGCGATTGAGCGCTTCGAAGAGTTGCTGCCGGAGTTGCAGTCTTTCCTACTCCTTGACCCTGAGCCGCTGTTGACCGGCCAAGGTGCAGCGTCGTTTGAGCGGATCGGCAATTGTGGCGTGGGGCCGTCCATGTGGCAGGCGAAGGCGGAGCCGGAGCTGCTAGGCGGCGAAGCGCCAAGCTACGTGTGGACGGTGAACTTGCCGAAGGACATGTTGTGGTTGCGCGAGCACGGGGCGAGCCTGATCGGCACCGATCTGCCGCACGTCGCGGTTGAGGTGTTTGCGGGGACGCACTTTCCGCGAGGGAAAGAAGCTTGACGTCGCAACGAGAGTTTGACAGTTGTTTACCAATGTAAAGATCAGGCAAAGTTAAGTTCCCTGTAATAAAAATCCAATTTCACCGTCTGTTCATGCAGGGACTTTAATTTCATTCCTCATGAGCACGATGATTCCTGCAGTCTCCGTGGAGCCGGAGGTCTCCGAGGAATATGCAGCAACCTATAAGAACCGGAAGGGCCGGATCGACTGGCACCAAGTTGGCCTCGCAGCCCTGCTGATTCTGCCGAATCTTGCGCTGCTGATTCTGTTTACCTACCGACCGCTGATCGATAACATTCGAATCTCGTTCTACAACTGGAACATTTCGTCGCCGAACATGACGTTCGTCGGGTTGAAGAACTACACGGATTGGCTCCAAGCGCCGGAAACGCCGACCGTGGTGTGGAACACCGTAATCTTCACGTTCTTCGCAGTCGCGGGTTCAATGGTCATCGGGTTGCTCCTGGCCATTCTGCTGGACCAGAAGCTGATCGGTCGCTCCGCGGTGCGTTCGATGGTCTTCGCGCCGTACGTGATCGCCGGTGCGGCGATCGGTGTGGCTTTCCAGTTCGTATTCGACCCCAAGTACGGCCTGATCCAGTACTTCCTGGGCCTGCTGAACATCCAGGTGCCGAACTTCTACCAGCAGTCGGGCTGGGCGCTGTTCATGATCACGGTCACCTACATCTGGAAGAACGTTGGCTACGTCTTCGTGATCTACCTGGCTGCATTGCAGGGCCGTCGTAGCGACTTGGACGAAGCGTCGGAAATTGACGGCACCTCGCCGGTGCGCCACTTCTTCCGGGTGGTGCTGCCGCAGCTGCGCGGCACAACCTTCTTCTTGCTGATCACCGTGCTGCTGAACTCGTTCCAGGTCTTCGACGTGATCAACGCCATGACCCGTGGCGGCCCGTACGGCTACGGCACCACCACCATGGTGTTCCAGGTCTATACCGAGACCTTTGTGAACAACCGCGCTGGTTACGGCGCCGCTGTGGCCACCATCATGTTCATCGTTGTCCTGATCATCACCGTCGCCCAGATCAAGCTGCAGGAAAGGCTGGACAAGTAAATGTCGACGAAATTTACTCAGGGCAAAAAGACCGTCAAGGTTGCAAAAGCAGTGTCTGCGTCGGCGGCAACCCACGAAGAGCGTGATATGCCCCCGGTGCCGGGCAGCCAAGCAGAGGGCGAGCCGGTCATTTCAGAAGCCCAGCGCAAGCGCAAGGGCGGAGGCGCAGATTACAGCTCTCCTGGGATGAAGGTGTTTGGCTACCTCGCGCTCGTGCTCACCGTGCTGTTGATCATGGTTCCGCTGTACTTCATCGTCATCACATCCTTCAAGACGTACCAGGACGTGTACTCGGACCCGATCACCTTCTGGCCGAACCCGTTCGAGCCGGGCAACTACGCACGCGTATGGGAGACCTCCGGGTTCCAGAACTACCTGCGCAACTCGATCGGCATCACCCTGATCCTCACGGTGATCAAGGTGGTGCTCGGCGTGATGTCTGCCTACGCGTTCGCGTTCCTGCGCTTCCCGGGCCGCAACGCGCTGTTCCTGCTCGTGATCGCGGCGCTGATGGTGCCGAACCAGATCACCATCATCTCCAACTACGCGCTCGCGGCTTCGCTCGGCTGGCGCGACACCTGGCAGGGCGTGATCATCCCGCTCGCAGGTGTGGCGTTCGGTTGTTTCCTCATGCGTAACCATTTCCAGTCGCTGCCGGGCGAGATCATGGAGGCCGCTGACATGGATGGTGCCGGGTTCTTTACCAAGCTTTTTCGCGTGGTGCTGCCTATGTCTTGGCCGACCTTGTCCGCGTTCGTCCTGATTACCGTGGTCAACGAATGGAACGAGTACTTGTGGCCGTTCCTGATCACGGACACCCCAGCGGCGACGACGCTTCCGGTCGGTTTGACCCGCCTGCAGGACGCAGAGGGTCTGACCAACTGGGCACCGGTGATGGCCGGCACTGTGCTGACCACCCTGCCGATGATCATCGTGTTCCTGCTCCTGCAGAAGCAGATGATTAAGGGCTTGACCGCTGGCGCGGTCAAGGGCTAACCGCCGTCCAGAGACCCCACAACCTCACCCCTCATTAACCCCCAAAGATTGGAGTCCCCCATGTTCGCATCCAACTCTCTTCGCAAGCGCATCGGTGCAGCTACCGTCGCTGCGCTGACCGCTGTGACCCTGACCGCTTGCGCTGGCGGCAGCACCACCGGCGGTGATAACGCTGGCAACGGCGGCGGCAACGCTGGCGGCGACGAAAACAAGATCGTCTTCTGGTCCAACCACCCGGGTTCCTCCCGCGACCTCGAGCTTGAGCTCATCGCAGCGTTCGAAGAGGAGAACCCGGACCTCACAGTCGAGCTGGTTACCGCTGGCTCGTCCTACGAGGAGCTTGCCCAGAAGTTCAACGCTGCGCTCGCAGGCTCTGACCTGCCGGACGTGATCGTCGCTTCTGACGTGACTTGGTTCAACTTCGCACTCAACGAGGCAACAACCCCGCTCGATGAGCTGTGGGAGAAGGAAGGCCTGGCCCCGGATTCTTACGTTGACACCCTGCGCGAGGACTACGAGTACAACGGCAAGCACTACGGTGCCCCGTACTCCCGCTCCACCAACCTGATGTACTGGAACACCGACGATCTGGCTGCTGCTGGCCTGCCGGCAGATCGTGGCCCGGAGACCTGGGAAGAGTTCGATGAGTGGGCTGCAAAGCTGAAGGAGCAGACCGGTAACCCGGCACTGGTCATCCCGGACGGCTCGAACTACCTCGACTGGTACTTCCAGGGCATGGTGTGGGCATTCGGCGGCGCGTACTCCAACGAGTGGGAGCCGACCTTCTCCGACCCGAAGACGCTTGAGGCAGCTAAGTTCCTCCAGGTCCAGGTGAACAAGGGCCACATCGAGATCAGCACCGACCCGACCGTCGCTTTCGGCAACGGCAACGCATCGTCTCTGCTGCAGTCGACTGGTTCCCTGGCCGGCCTGACCGACTCCGCGACCATCCCGTTCATCACCACCTACCTCCCTGGCCCTGGCCCGTCCGCCGCAACCGGTGGTGCTGGCCTGGCCATCCCGAACGGCATCTCCGACGCCCGCAAGTCGAACGCGATCAAGTTCGTCGACTTCATCACCAACACCGAGAACACCATCATGTTCAGCCAGAAGACCGGTTACATGCCGGTGCGCAAGGACGCGTTGGAGGATCCGGAGGAGCGCACCTTCCTGGATGAGAACCCGAACGCTGAGACCGCGATCAAGCAGCTCAACGAGAACACCAAGCCGCAGGACTACGCCCGCGTCTTCGTGCCGGGTGGCGGCAAGCGCATCGGTGGCGCCCTGGACAAGATCACCAACGGTGGCCAGGACGTGGAGAAGGTGTTCGCTGACCTGGACAAGGAGACCCAGCAGGTCATCGACCGTGACATCACCCCGAACCTGAAGAACTAGCCCCAGTCCGATTAGGAGAAAAGGAGTCACACATGGCAACCGTTGAGTTCCGCCAAGCGTCTCGCATTTATGACCCAGCGCGTCCGCCAGCGGTGAGCCGTGTCAACCTGGAGATCGCGGACGGCGAGTTCTTGGTCCTCGTCGGACCGTCCGGCTGCGGCAAGTCCACCACGCTGCGCATGCTCGCAGGTCTCGAGCCGGTCGATGAGGGGCAGATTCTTATCGACGGCCAGGACGTGACGGAAACCCGTCCCCGCGAGCGTGATGTCGCGATGGTGTTCCAGTCCTACGCCCTGTACCCGAACATGACGGCGCGCCAGAACATGGCATTCGCGCTTGAGAACGCCAAGGTGGACAAGGCGACGATCGAGGAGCGTGTCGCCTTCGCCGCAAAGATGCTCGAGCTCGAGGACCTCATCGATAAGAAGCCGGCGGCAATGTCCGGTGGTCAGCGCCAGCGCGTGGCCATGGGCCGCGCGATTGTGCGCCAGCCGAAGGTCTTCCTCATGGATGAGCCGCTGTCCAACCTGGACGCGAAGCTGCGTGTGTCCACCCGCGCGCAAATCCTCGCGCTGCAGCGCGAGCTGGGTACCACCACGGTCTACGTCACCCACGACCAGACCGAGGCGATGACCATGGGCGATCGCGTGTGCGTGCTGAAGAAGGGCATCCTCCAGCAGGTAGACACCCCGGACACCCTGTACAACAACCCGGGTAACACCTTCGTGGCCACCTTCATCGGTTCACCGGCCATGACGATCATCGAGAACGTGCCGTTCATCGACGGCCGCGTTGTCGGCGGTAAGGATCACGCGCTGGATTACTACATGCCGCGTGAGCTGGCGGCAAAGGTGAAGACGGACCGCGTGGTTGTTGGCGTGCGCCCGGAGAACTGGGAGATCGCTGGTGTGAATCATGCGGGCGAGCAGTACGGCCTGCCGGTGCACGTCGACATCGTGGAGCACCTCGGTTCCGAGCTCTACGTTTACGGCAGCCGTCAGGAACAGGCGGACAGCAAGGTCGCCGTGCGCGGTGACCGCATCACGGTCAAGGTGCCGCGCGGCATTGACATCGATCAGGGCGACACCATCTACCTGCGCCCGATGGAGGGCGGCTCCGTCTTCTTCGATCCGGAGACCGAGATCAACTACGACTACCTGTAGTCACTAGCCCGCCACACCAAAGCGAGGCTCAAGGTGTCATCCCAACCGGGGTGGCGCCCCTTGCCATTCCGGCCAAGTGCAACGGATCAGCGCGGGCGCAGCTCGAGCAGGTACCCGCCCTTGTCCTCCATCACCCAGATGGCACCGTCGGGGGCTTGCTCCAGCGCCCGAATGCGCTGGCCCATGTCCCACTTGTCCAGCTGCGTGGCAGTGCCGTCCTCGTTCAGCTGCATGCGCACGATCGTCTGGCCGCTCAACCCGCCGAGGAACGCATTGCCCTTCCACTCCGGGAACAGCTCGCCGGTGTAAATCATCAGGTTGGCAGGTGAAATCGCCGGTTTCCAGTACGCGGCGGGCGCCTGGTACCCGTCGCCGGGCCCGTGGTCGGGGATCGGCTGGTTGTCGTAGTGGCTGCCCATCGACGCGTTCGGCCAACCGTAGTTCTCCCCGCCGACAATCAGGTTCAGCTCGTCGCCGCCCTGCGGCCCCATCTCGGAGGCCCAGATGCGGCCGCTCTCATCTGCCGCGATGCCAAGCGGGTTGCGGTGCCCCATCGACCAGATCTCCGCCGAGCGCCCGCCCTGACCCGCGAACGGGTTGCCAACAGCGGGCGTTCCATCGAGGTTCAACCGAAGGGTCTTGCCCTGGTTCGTACGCACGTCTTGCGCTGGGGTGAAATCCCGCCGGTCTCCGGATGTGACGTACAAGAAGCCGTCGATAAGCAACATGCGCAGCGAGAAGTGACCGTCGCTTTCGCCAGGGTCCTGCTCCCAGATGACCTTGAGATCCTTCAGCTGCGCGGTGGCGGTGTCGAGGTGGCCGTAACCCACAACACCCTGCGCACCTTTGTCGTGCGGGCGCACCCACGACACGTACAGGCCACCGTCCTGGGTGAAGCTCGGCGCGGCGACTACGTCGTGGAGGCCGGCCTCGGACTGGTGGAAGATCTCCGGCACTCCGCTTATCTCGCGCAGCTCGCCGGTGGTCTGGTCGCGCAGCTGCAGCAGGCCGGAGCGATCGGAAATCAGCAGGTAGTCGGTGCCGGGGAGGAACTCCATCGCCCAGCCCTCCGCATGCTGCTCATGCTTGATCACTTCGAAGGGGAAGTTGCGCATGTCCGAGAGCGAGCTCGAGCTGGGCAAAATGCTTGACGACGGCTCCGGGACACTCGACATCGGCGAGGTCAGGCCGAACAGGGAAAGGAACGAGAAAAGGATGGTGTGGATGAGGCTGACAACGGCGGAGCTCATGGCCCACATTTTAGGTCTATACTCGCACGCATAACCGCGGACAGACGCGCTCAGCAAAGGGGTCACTATGAGCACGAACATCGGTAGATTGTTTCCGTCGAGTTCCAGGGTTGGGCTCGGTTGCATGGGTTTCAGTTGGGGGTACAGCAGGCCAGGGCAGCTTGACGACGGCCAGAGCGCCGAGACAATCCGACGTGCCTACGAAGCAGGGGTGCGACACTTCGACACCAGTGATATGTACGCCGCAGGCCACAACGAAAAACTCGTTGGTCGAGCGCTTGTCGGTTGTCCGGACGCGTTTGTGGCGTCGAAGGGCGGCATCGTCGTCGACAGCGTTGAACCGTTGTCCATGCACGTCGACGGCACGCGTGCACATCTGACGGACGCGCTCGAGCAGTCGCTGCGCCGACTCAATCGAGACCACATCGACCTGTACTACTTGCACCGGTTAGATTCCGAGGTCCCCGTGCAAGAGCAGGTGCAGGTGCTCGCGGAGGCGCAGCAAGCCGGAAAGATCCGCCACATCGGTGTCAGTGAGGCCACGGTAGAGCAACTCGCCGCGGCCGCCGAGGTCGCTCAAATTGCCGCGGTGCAGTCCGAACTCTCCGTGTGGACCCGGGACCCTCTCAAGCCACAGGAAGCAATTGAGGATGCCGAGCCACTGAGTGTCCTGGATTGGTGCGAAGAACACGGTGCGACGCTCGTGGCCTTTTCACCGCTGGGACGGGGATACCTCACTGGCAAACTGGACACCTCAAAACTCATGGAGGGTGATTTCCGGACGTGGATGCCCAGGTTCACCCCTGATGCGCAGGAGCGGAACGCGCAGATCGTTGAAGCGCTTGAGCGTATCGCCGATCAGCGCGGGGTTGCTACGTCGCAAATTGCCCTGGCATGGGTGCTCGGTCTCAGCCAGTCGACGGCCGTGATCCCTGGCAGCCGCAGCCTCGATCACATCGAATCAAATCGTGACGCGGGCACCATCCGCCTCACGAGCGAGGAGATGGAAGTAATTACCTCCCTGCCGGAGCCGGTCGAGTCCCGGTACTAGGTAGGCACTGAGAACCGATGTCTTCCTGTCTCGACGTCATCGACGCTCAAGATTGGATCCTCGACCTCGCGGGCGGGCCGCTCTCCCGGGCTGAGCTGATCAGCGCGATAGCGCGCCGGGTTGCGCAGTTCCGTGCCGGCAATGTGCCGATCATCTGGGTGCGTTTCCTTCGCCAAGACGGTTCGGACGGTGGCCCGGATGGGGCTGCACAGATCGCTGATGGCTGCGGCTTGATCGACGGTGATGTGGTGATCGACAAGTTCGGGGTGGATGCGTTCGCCGGGACGGAACTTGACTCGGTACTGCAGGCGATGAGGATCGACGAGCTTGAGCTGGCCGGTTTTTCCACTGCCCACGCGATCATCGAGACTGCGGTAACCGGTGCGGATCTCGGGTATCGCATCAGTGTGCTTGCGGACGCATGCTCTGCGCCAACGGCTCGGATGCACGCCGACGCACTGCAACAACTCAAACGCGTCTGTGGGATTGTCGTCGAGGCCTAGCCGTACACCCGCTCACCGGCGACCCAGGTTTGCCACGTGATGGGCATGCCGGGCCGGTAGGCGAGATTGATCGCGTTTTCCGCATCCAGGATGTGCAGGTCCGCGGCCGCGCCGGGAACCAGCGTGCCTTTCGCGGGGCGGCCCTGCGGGTCTTGGCCTTCGCCCACGTTGTGGCGTCGCAAAGCCTTGGCGCCACCGGTGGTCGCTGCCTCAATGGCCTCGTCGAGCGTGAGGTGTTGTTGCAACACCGCGGTGGTCACGCAGAAGTTCATTGAACTGGTGAAGCTCGTGCCGGGGTTCAGGTTCGAGGCAATCGCTACGGTCGCCCCAGCATCGATCAGCCGTCGGCCCGGTGCGAGTTGCTCTCGGGTCGAAAGGTCGCACGCGGGCAAAAGCGTGGCGACGGTCTGTGAACCCGCCAGCAACTCAAAATCCTCATTAGACAAGTAGTTCACGTGGTCCACGCTGGCTGCACCCATCTCCACCGCGAGCCTGACACCGGGACCTTCACCGAGCTGGTTGCCGTGTACCCGCACTCCGAGGCCCGCAGCCTTGCCGGCTTCGAGGACCCGCCGGGATTGCTCCTCGTTGAACGCACCGCGTTCGCAGAACACGTCGATCCACTGCACGTGGTCCTTCACCGCGTCAAGCATGGGGCCGACGACCTCGTCCACGTACGCCTCGACTTCCGCACCTGGCGGCACGAGATGGGCGCCGAGGAACGTCACGTCATCAACGTGGCGCGAAGCCACGCGCGCGGCCTCCAACTCGGATTCCACGTTGAGCCCGTAGCCCGTTTTCGTCTCGAACGTGGTTGTCCCGCCTGCACGGCCCGCAGCGACACGCTCCGCGAGCAGCTGGTCAAGTCGCGCAGCACCCGCCGACCGGGTCGCCTCCATTGTCACAGCGATGCCGCCCGCCGCGTAAGATTCGCCGGCCATGCGCGCCTCGAACTCCTCGGCGCGGTTGCCGTCGAACACCATGTGAGTATGCGAGTCGACCCATCCCGGTAACACCGCGCGCCCACCCACATCGACACGCTCTGCAGCGTCCGCCCCGGCGGGTATTTCCTCGGCGGGGCCAACCCAAGCGATCACGCCGCCGTCGATGAGCAAAGAGGCGTCTTTGATCGTTCCAAGCTCAGAGACGGTGCGGAGCTCGGAGATGCCGGTGATGAGGGTGTGCATAATTGCCTTTCAGCGCGGGTAGCAGTTGTTAGTCGCGGGCCTGGAATGCCATTGGGATGCGCACGTCGCGCTCCTGTGCCACTTCCCACGCGCGAGAGTAGCCGGAGTCAACGTGGCGGATCACACCCATGCCCGGATCATTGGTCAAGACAGCCTTGAGCTTTGCCTCGGCGATCTCGGTGCCATCAGCCACCGTTACCTGGCCGGTGTGGATGGAGCGGCCCATGCCCACGCCACCGCCGTGGTGAATGGACACCCAGGTAGCGCCGCCGGCAACGGCGGTCATGGCGTTGAGCAGCGGCCAGTCCGCAACCGCGTCGGTGCCATCGAGCATGGACTCAGTCTCACGGTACGGCGAGGCCACCGAACCGGAGTCCAGGTGGTCTCGGCCAATAACGATCGGTGCCTTGACCTTGCCTTCCTTGACCAGGTTGTTGAAGATCACGCCGGCCTTGGCGCGCTCGCCGTAACCGAGCCAGCAAATACGCGCCGGCAGGCCTTCAAACTCCACGTACTCCTCAGCGGCGTCGATCCAGCGGTGCAGGTGCTCGTTGTCCGGGAACGCCTCCTTGATTGCCTGGTCTGTGACCTTGATGTCCTCCGGGTCGCCGGAAAGTGCAACCCAGCGGAACGGGCCGAGACCCTCGCAGAACAGCGGGCGGATGTAGGCCGGGACGAAGCCGGGGAACTCGAAGGCGCGGTTGTAGCCGGCCTTACGGGCTTCGTCGCGAATCGAGTTGCCGTAGTCGAACACCTCGGCGCCCTCGTCTTGGAATTCCACCATCGCCTGGACCTGGGTGGCCATTGCCTCGCGGGCCTTCTTGGTGAAGGTGGTCGGGTCGGCCGCCGCCTCGGTGTGCCAGTCGCTGAAGGTGATTTCAGTTGGCAGGTAGCTCAACGGGTCGTGCGCTGAAGTTTGGTCGGTGACGATATCAACGGTGAACTCGCCTGCGCGCTGGCGACGCAGCATCTCAGGGAAGACGTCTGCGGCGTTGCCAACGAGGCCGACGGAAAGCGCGCGCTTTTCCTCTTTCGCCTCGGTGACCAGTTTGATGGCCTCTTCGATGTCGGTGGTGACTTCATCGAGGTAACGCTTGGCCTGGCGGCGCTTCAGCCGAGCCTCGTCGACATCGACGATCAGGCAGGCGCCACCGTTGAGAGTGACGGAAAGTGGCTGCGCACCGCCCATGCCGCCGCAGCCGCCGGTGAGGGTCAACGTGCCGGCAAGCGTACCGTCAAAGCGCTTCTTGGCTACCGCGGCGAAAGTCTCGTAAGTGCCCTGCAGAATGCCCTGGGTAGCGATGTAAATCCAGGAGCCTGCGGTCATCTGGCCGTACATCATCAAGCCTTCGTCTTCGAGTTCGCGGAAGTGCTCCCAGTTGGCCCAGTCGCCGACGAGGTTAGAGTTGGCGATCAGGACGCGAGGTGCCCATTCGTTGGTCTTCCACACGCCGACCGGTTTGCCGGATTGGACCAGGAGAGTCTCGTCAGCTTCGAGGTCGCGCAGCGTATCGACGATCGCGTCGAACGCCTCCCAGCTCCGCGCGGCGCGGCCGGTGCCACCGTAGACCACGAGGTCATCGGGGCGCTCAGCGACATCTGGGTCGAGGTTGTTGTGGAGCATGCGCAGCGGCGCTTCGGTTTGCCAGGATTTTGCGGTGATGTCCGTGCCGCGCGGGGAGCGCACCTCGCGCGCGCCCTCAGACCAGTTCTTAGCCATGGTGGTTCCTTTCCGTGGGGTGTGGTGGTTGTTGGTTCAAGGTTAGAAACCGAGAAAACGAAAAGCGGGCGTTTCTGCTCGCTTTCGTCTCGGATACGAGACGTGAATGACCGTTGGGCCTATGCTTTCAGGTCGAGATCCTTTGATTCTTTCATCAGGGCGCCGGTGAGCAGTGTGACTGCTGCCATTGCCACAAGGTAGTAGGGGAATAGGTGACCGTAGCCCTCTTTAGACAGCCAGGTTTTCAGGTATGGTGCCGTGCCGCCGAAGATGGCTGTTGCGGCAGAAAGCATGGTGGCTACGCCTACGGCGCGGTAGCGAGTGGGCAGTGCCTCCGTCCAGATTGCCCCGTTCACACCGAAAAGAAACGACAGTGACACTAGCGCTGCTATTTGGCCAACCAGTTGCGTGATGAAAGTGCCGTCGAGGAAGCGGTAGATCGGGATGGTGATCAAGACGAAGAGGGTGCCCGCAATCATCACCATTGGCTTTCTTCCAATGCGGTCGCCGAGCATGCCCATCAGGGGGATTGCGAGTAAGAAAATGAACTCTGCGATTAGGCTCGCGCTGAGCGCGCTGTTCGCAGATTGGCCGTGCACCACTTGGACGTGCGTGGGCAGATAGATAGACCAGGTGTAGAAGAACAACGACCCGCCTGCAGAGATAAGGAAGATGCGCACCAGGCCGCGCCAGTGTGACCAGATGGAGTCTTGGGTGCGTGCAGTGCCCGTCGCGGCTACTGCACCGTCGGTTTTCTCGGTGTTGAACGCGTCCGTTTCAGACAAGCTGCGCCGCAGCCACAGGGCGTAGAGCCCGAGAACACCGCCGATGATGAATGGGATGCGCCAGCCCCACGCCCCAACCTGCTCTTCGGTCAGTAAGGCGTTGATGAGCAGACCGGTCATGGTTGCCGTCATGGTGCCGATGACAACGCTGGTCCACGACGTTGAGCCGAAGAATGCACGGCGTCCTTCTGGTGCACGCTCCACCAAGTAGGTCACCGCCGTGCCCATTTCGCCGCCGTGCGCAAGACCCTGGATGAGGCGGGCGGCCACCAAAATGACAGATGCCCAGACTCCGACAGCGTCAAACCCGGGAGCAAAACCAATCACCAGCGAGCCGACCGCAGTGGTCATCATCGCAACCACCAACGCCTGCTTGCGGCCGACCCGATCGGCGTAGGCTCCGAAGACGAATCCGCCGATGGGACGAGCGACAAAGCCGACCGCGAACACTGCGAGGGTGCTCAGCAACGCCGAAGTGGGGTTGTCGTGGTTGAAAAACTGGATCGCCAGAAAAGGTGCGAAGATCGTGTAAACGTTCCAGTCGTACCACTCCAGCACGTTACCCAGGTTGGCAACCAGCATGTCGCGAACGCGAGACTGCTGTGGCGCAGCCGGCCAAGTGGGGGAGTGCTGGCCCACTTGTGCGGTTGTCATGCCGAGCCTTCCAAGCCTGCCTGGGCTGCCGAATCGGATCCGGGTACTCGCATTTCAAACTTCTCGGTGACCACGGTGTAGTCGAAGTAGCCCATGCGTGCGATAGGGCGGATTTTCAACACGTCGATCTTGCCGTCCGCGTCGAGGAAGTCTTCGTTGATGTGAATCGTCTCCACATCCGCCACGACCAGATCAATCGTGCCCACCGGTGTATTGCCGGGGATGCGCAGCGTGGTCTTGTAACGGCATTCGAACTTGATCGGACTCTCGGCGATCATCGGAACCGGGTAGTTATCGGCGTAGATTTTGGTCACCTCGAGGTGGTCCCACTCACTTTCCTCGTGCGGCAGAGCCATAGCGGACTTGTTCACCTCCTCACGCAGGTCGTAAGTCGCCATGTTCCACACAAACCAACCGGTTTGCTCCGCGTTGAGGACGGTGTCCTTTCTACGCCCATCCGGGTATTGGTTCGCGGAGAACATCACCATCGGCGGATCGAAGGTGAGGTTCTGCCACTGGCTGTACGGGGCAATGTTTTCGCGCCCCTCGGGGTCGACGCTGGAAAGCCAACCGATAGGGCGGGGAACCGTGCTGGACTTGAACGGAGAGTAAGGCAACGGGTTCGGTTCGGTTTTTGGGTGCCATTTCATGACAATGCCTCCTGTGACTTGAGTTACATCAGAGAGGATATTGCGGCGGAGGGCACAAAATCCAGCGTTAGATATGACGAATAGTCTGAGATCCCAGACTCAACCCGTGCTCTTACTGCAGCGCCCCCACCGCATTCTCTACCGCGGTGACTAAAGTTCCCGATTTGACCAGCTCGACAGTGTGCTCAATTTCCGGTGCAAGGAAACGATCCGGGCCGGGGCCGCTAACCCGCTGACGCAACGCACCCACCGCAGCGGCAGTTCCCGGAGCGGGTGCACCTTCGCGCATATCCAGCGCGCGGGCTGCGGTGAGAACTTCCACGGCCAGCACGCGCTGCAGACCGTCCACACTGCGACGCAGTTTCCGTGCGGCTGCCCAGCCCATGGAGACGTGATCTTCCTGCATCGCCGAAGACGGGATCGAATCCGCCGACGCCGGCGTCGCGTTGCGCTTCAGCTCGTGCACGATTCCGGCCTGCGAATACTGTGCAATCATGTGCCCAGAATCCACGCCCGGGTCATCGGCAAGAAAAGCATTCAGCCCACGGTTGCGCGCCGTGTCTAGAAAACGGTCGGTGCGCCGCTCGCTTATCGACGCCAAATCCGCGACGACAATCGCTAGAAAGTCGAGTACATACGCCACGGGCGCGCCGTGGAAGTTCCCGTTCGAGGTGACACGCCCATCCAGAGCCACCACAGGGTTGTCCACCGCGGCGGCGAGCTCCCTCACCGCGACCTGCTCCGCGTGAGTGAGCGTGTCGCGGAATCCGCCAGCTACCTGGGGTGCGCAACGCACCGAGTAGGCGTCTTGGACCTGCTTTTCCCTAAACTCTTCTGCCGCTGCCGCGAGGATCGCAGAGTCTGCGGCGACAGTGCGGATGTTCGCCGCTGAGGCGGCTTGGCCAGGGTGGGGACGTAGCTGCTGAAGATCGTCGTCAAACACCGAGAGTGTGCCGGTGAGGCCTTCTACCGTCATGGCGGCCGCGATATCGGCCACCTTCGCGGCCTGGCGGAGATCAGTGATGGCGAGACAAAGCATGCCGAGCATGCCATCGGTGCCGTTGATCAGGGCCAGTCCTTCCTTCTCCTGCAGCACCAGCGGAGTAATGCCTGCATCTGCGAGTGCATCCGCGGAGGCTATGACCGGGCCGCCATCAACGCGGCATTCGCCTTCACCAATCAAGGCGAGTGCGCAGTGCGCCAGCGGAGCGAGGTCGCCTGAACACCCCAGCGAGCCGTATTCGCGCACGACAGGGGTGATGCCGGCGTTGAGCACCGCCGCGTACGTCTCAGCGACCACCGGTCGCACGCCAGTGCGCCCCGTGCACAAGGTGGATAGCCGCAGGAGCATGAGTGCGCGGACGACTTCTGCCTCAACTTCCGGTCCGGTGCCCGCGGCGTGCGAGCGGATCAATGAGACCTGCAGCTTGGCGCGCATGTCTTCGGGGATGTGACGGCGCGCCAACGCGCCGAAGCCGGTGGAGATCCCGTAGACCGGGGTGGGGTCGTTCGCTAGCTCCTCGACACGCGCGCGGGTGGCGGCCATTTCCTCAATCGCAGCGGAATCAATTTCAACCTGCGCGCCGTCGCGCGCAACAGCAACGACGTTGGCGATGGAAAGCGCGCCTACCCCGACGGAAACAATGTGGTCAGCAATTTCAGTCATGGAAGTCAACCTAATCCGTTTCCAAAGAATCGTTGCGAGATTTGGGTCGCGGCGTTCGTAAGTGCGTCGATAAGCCTGGATTTTTCCTCGCTGGACTTACCGACGGGGAATGTGACGGCGAGTGCTGCGGCGGGGCGGGCGAGGTGATCCACAATGGTGACCGCGATGGACTCCTGCCCGCGAGACACCTCCTGATGCTCCGAGGCCCAGCCCTGGTCGCGGGCCGTGTCAATTAGTTCCTTGAGCTCCCGGTACTTCCCCCGCTCGCCCGAAGCGTCAAACACCGCGCGCAGCTCGGCCTCCGGGAGATGGGAAAGCATGGTCCGCCCCGAGGCGGTGGTCAGGGCAGGGAGGCGAACACCGACCTCTGTCAACAGTGACATCGTGCCAGGGGCGCGAATTTCCTGGAGGTACACGATCTCTGACCCCGCAAGCCTAGATAGGTGCGAAGAGCCGCCCGCGAGCTTCGCGATACGTTGCATGTCCTTCGACGTCGCTCGCACAAGCGGCTGCTGAACGGTGTATGCCTGCGCCATCTGGTATGCCGCCAGCCCCAGGCCGTACGTCGCCGGCTTATCCAAGCGAACCACGAAACCGGACTCCTCCAACTCGTGGAGCAGGTGGTACGTGGTGGAACGGGGCAAATCCAACTCGCGCTGAATGCGGGTAGCGGAAATGGGCGCATCCGTGTTTGACAGTAGCGTCAGAATCCGCAGCACATTATGAGCGGCAGGTACCTGCGGCTTAGTCATGCACCCAAGTATGCAATACCCGCACACAGCTAGGCTGGGGTGCATGAATACAGTCAGCGCGCCCCTCTACACCCCACCTAAAGCATGGAGCGGGCGTGACGACGGCCCCGGCCCGGAGCATGCGCGCTGGCACAGCGTGATTCAACTCGCCGACGCGTCAGACACACCCCGCGACGGCGTCGCGCTTATTGGCTTCGCCTCCGACGAGGGGGTGCTTCGCAACGGCGGCCGGCAAGGCGCGGCGGCGGGCCCGGAAGCTCTCCGCACCGCGTTGGGAGGTCTAGCGGTGCACGAGGAGCGGTTGCTTGTCGACGCAGGAACCGTGACCACCCAGGGCGACGACTTGGAGGGGGGCCAGCGTGAACTCAGCGATCGTGTTCGCCAACTCGCCGAGGCTGCAAACATGGTGATTGTTCTCGGCGGCGGGCATGAAACCTCGTTCGCATCCCACCGGGGAGTCTTCGAAGCGCACGGCCCTATGCAGGTGATCAACTTCGACGCGCACTTTGACCTCCGTAAAGCGGACCGAGCGACGTCAGGCACCCCGTTCCTGCAGATTGCTGAGCTGGTCGGGGGAGAATTTGATTACTCCGTGCTGGGAATCTCCCGACCGAACAACACCGCGGTGCTCTTCGACACGGCAGAATCGCTCGGTGCGCGAACTGTGTTGGATACCGAGCTTGCGGGTCTGTCGGTGCACGATGCTTCGAAGTTGATCGATGAGATCGTGGGGAGAAGTACGCTGCCGATCCATCTGAGCATCGACTTGGACGTACTGCCCGCAGCAGTCGCGCCGGGGGTGTCCGCTCCAGCTGGTTACGGAGTGGCGATGGAAACCGTGTTGGCAATGGTGTCCGCAGTGGCGGCAACCGGGCGAGTAGCACTTCTCGATGTGGTGGAGCTCAACCCTGACTTTGACATCGACTCACGCACCGCCAAGGCAGCAGCGCGACTCATCGAAGAAGTTGTCGCCTCCGCCATTTCCTAAGCAACAAATTTGGCTGAAAGTGACGCGAGACACATGGCGATGGCCTAGATTCTCTATTGACCTACAGGTTTCCGTTTGTCTTGCCACTTCAAGGAGGCGCTATGGAGGACTTTCTTTCAACGCTAAACGGCATTATCTGGTCCCAATGGCTCGTGTTCCTTTGCTTGGGCGCGGGCGTGTACTTCACCATCGTGACATTGTTCATGCAGGTGCGCTGCCTGCCAGACATGCTCCGCCAGCTCTCGAGAGGTGAATCTTCCGAGGCGGGTATTTCCTCCTTCCAGTCGCTGATGATGTCGCTGGCAAACCGCGTCGGCGTGGGCAACATCGCCGGTGTAGCCACCGCCATCGCGTTCGGTGGTCCGGGCGCGGTGTTCTGGATGTGGATCGTGGCGTTCCTGGGCGCTGCCACCTCCTACATCGAGTGCACCCTGGCACAGATCTACAAGGAGAAAGACCGTGACACCGGTGAGTATCGCGGTGGCCCGGCGTACTACATCGAGAAGGCGTACTCGCACACCGCAGCGCGCCCGTTCGCGCTGGTATACGCGATCTTCTTCGCCATCTGTATGATCCTGGCTACCTCCTACTTCCTGCCTGGTATTCAGGCAAACGGTGTGGCAGCCGCGGTGCAGAACGCGTGGGGGATCGAGACCTGGATCTCCGCCGCGATCATGGCTGTGCTGCTTGGTGTGATCATCATCGGCGGCGTGAAGCGCATCGCCACGTTTGCGTCCCTGGTCGTGCCGTTCATGGCTGGCATCTACATCTTGATTGCGATCGCGGTCCTGTTCGCGAACTTCTCTCAGATCCCAGAGGTCTTCGGCCTGATCTTCCGTTCTGCATTAGACCAGGAGGCGGTCTTCTCCGGCATGCTCGGCGCGGCGATCATGTGGGGTGTCAAGCGCGGCATCTACTCCAACGAGTCTGGTCAGGGTACCGGCCCGCAGTCCGCAGCCGCTGCCGAGGTCTCCCACCCGGCGAAGCAGGGCTTCGTGCAGTCATTCGCGGTGTACGTGGACACCTTGTTTGTCTGCTCGGCGACCGCGTTCATCATCATCTCCACCGATATGTACCGCGTGTTCGAGGGCCAGTCCGAGGACGGCGCGGTGATCTACGAAGGCTCGCTGCCTGGTGACATTGCTGTTGGCCCGGGCTTTGTGCAAGAGGGTCTGAACACGATTGCCGGTGGTCTCGGCCCGAGCTTCGTGGCGCTGGCGATCATGTTCTTCGCATTCACCACCGTGCTTGCCTACTACTACCTGGCCGAGGTGAATTTCACCTACCTCAACCGCTGGGTGAAAAACGTGGCTGCACGCCGAGCAATTATCTGGATCCTGCGCGTGCTCATTGTTGTCGCCGTGTTCATCGGTGCGACCTCCACGCCGGGCACCGCCTGGGCGCTTGGCGACATCGGCGTGGGCGCGACCGCTTGGCTCAACATCGTGGCGATCCTGTTCCTCCAGGTACCGGCGATGAAGTGCCTGTGGGACTACCGCCGTCAGAAGAAGGCTGGCCTGGATCCGCAGTTCGACCCAGAGGCACTTGGCATCAAAAACGCCGTGTTCTGGGAGGTTCGCAAGCGCGAAATGATCGAGGCAGGCACCTGGCCCGGCGTTGAAGGCTCCGTAGTGACTAGCAACCGCTCTTTTGGTTCTGCCGGCACCAGCTCTACGGGCGGAAGCGACACAGTCGCACGGTAACCGGAAGCTCTACTGCATGATGAACAACCGCACCTGGGACCACACCGCCCCGGGTGCGGTTGTTTTGCCTTCAGGCCGTGTGGTGCTCGGCCGCGCATTGAGCAAACCGCGACCATTGCAGCGCGATCCCGAGCTGGGTATTTACCTTTCCTTCCGCCCTCCCCGGGATACTCCGTGGGACTCGCGTTGGATTCAGTGGGCTGACTTCTGGATCCCGAGTTCCCGCCCCGACGCTTATGCCTCGCTTACTGAGGCGTGGAAGCGCTCAGCTGCTGAACGGGTCGAAGTGGCTTGCCGCGGCGGCATCGGCCGCACGGGCACGGCGCTGGCGGTACTGGCCGTCCTCGACGGCATCGAGCCCCGCGCTGCTATTAAGTACATACGCGAAAACTACCACCCCAGGGCAGTAGAAACCCCCTGGCAGCGGCGCTGGGTGACGCGGCTTCCAGAGGGAGCAGGCGGCGCGAGCTGCTAGGTTCGATGCAGATACCAGCGCGCCGCGTTGTTCCAGAACACATCTTCTACCGCGTGCGCGCCGAGTGCATCGGTCACGGTTTGCGCGATCAGGTCCAGGTCCGAGATCTCAAACGGGCGCTTCGCGCGTGTCGACGGCACGTCGGTGCCCACCATCAACGCCCCCGGGTTCACACGCAGCACGGCGGCCATAGTCTTTGCCGGGTCGAGTTCCACCCGCCCAAAACCAGTCGCTTTCACCATTGCGCCGCGTTCAACGAGGCGCAGCATCGCGTCGAGGCCGTCCTGGTGCATACCGAGGTGACCGATGCTGATCCGAGGAAGGCGTGCAAGAACAGGTGCGAGCTCGTCCAGCTCTCGGGAGTCGACGTAGAGCTCGGTGTGCCAGCCCGCGAGGTCGTAGACGCGGTGAGCCAGCAACTCCAAGTCTTTGACACCGGCGGATCCGCCACGCTTGAAGTTGAAGCGCACCGCCCGCACACCCGCGGCGTCGAGTTCGAGCACTTGGGAATCAGGCACGTCGGCGGGCAGCTGGGTGACGCCCACAAAACCGTCGCCAAGCATTGAAAGCCCCTCGGTGAGGTAGCCCTGATCGAAAGCCTGGAACGAACCGGAGACGATGGCACCTCCGCGAACCTCGTAGCCGCGCTCAGACCATGTTTCGGTGGTGGAGCGGTAATCGGCGACCGTGTACGGCTCGGGCATGAACCCGCTGTTTTCCACCAGTGGATGGTCGGGAGAGATGATGTGGAAATGGGCATCGAAGAGCAGCATGCTTAAAAGATCAGGTACGCAATCGGCACGGTCAGGATCACGGAAAGCACCACGCGCTCGAACCAGATCACAACCATCTTCCCAATGCTCAGAGGGATGTCGGTGGCCAGCACCGCCGGGATCATCGAGGAAAAGAAGAACACCTGGCTGATCGAAACCACTCCGACGGTGAAGCGCAGAATTTCGGATTCGTTGCCAGAAACCAAGGTGGCTGGCAAGAACAGCTCTGACAGGCCAATGGCAAACGCTTCGGATGCAAGCCCGGGATCAGGGATCTGCATGATCCAGGCCAGTGGATAAAACGCGAGGCCCAGGATCTTGAATACCGGTGTGTAGAAGGCGAGCGCCAAACCGATGATGCCGACAGCCATGATGCCTGGGATCACCTGGATGGTCATCAACACGCCGTCTTTGAAGTTGCGCCAGATCGTTGTTGCCAACGATTCGGACTGGGCCAGGAAAGCCTTTGCCTCTTTCCATGCCGCGGCAAAGATGTTGCCCTCAGCGCGCTCCTCCGGCTGCGGAGTTACTCCCGGGTAGTAGTCATCCGGAATGGTGCTCAGCGGTGGGATACGGACGACAACGGCTGACACCAAGAAGCACACAATCAGGGTGACGCCGAAGTACACGCCCCAGATGTGCATGAGATCGAGGGTTCTGGCGACGACGACCATGAAGGTGGCAGAGGCCGTCGAAAAGCCTGCGGCGATGATAGCTGCCTCTTTCCCTGTGTATCCTCCAGACCGGTAGACACGGTTGGTGATCAAAAGTCCGAGCGAGTATGAGCCGAGGAACGATGCCACTGCATCAACGGCTGACTTGCCTGGGGTGTGATACACCGGCCGCATGAATCGCTGCACCAAGACCCCGATGAATTCCATGAGGCCAAAGCCAACGAGGAGCCCGAGGAAGACTGCGCCTACCGGGATTAGCAGGCCCACCGGGATGACCAATTTGTTCAGGATGAACGGCCCCAGGCGGTCTTCGAATAGGAAGGCTGGACCAAAACCAAACACCAGCATTGCGCAGAGCAGCACGGCGAGCGCGCTGAGAAACGCGAACACTCCGCGGGCAAAGTCCTCTTTCCACCTGCCCGAGATGAACTGGTAGACAGCGCCCGCCGTAATCATGAACAGCGAAATGTATGGAAGAGCTGTTTCGAGAGAGGATTGCAGCAGGCCAACAATATGATCCAGCAAAATGGTGTTCTTCTCGCCGATGGTGAACGGCACGAAAAATGCGAAGATGCCAATGCCGCTGTAGACAAAGAACCGCCATTTATGGCTCGGTTCACGGGGATCCGTTGTCGGGTGCGGTTGGGGCGGAGAGGGAACAGCTGCCAAGTTCTCAAAGTCGATGCGCCGCGAAATTCCCCTCACGCGGCTGTCGGAGCTTTCACTCATCACGGTCCTCCAATCGAGTGCGGGGATCCTCGCTAAGCCAGGAATCAATTTCGTCATTGTTCGCCCCCAGACTTGGGGCCGGGTGAGGCAGGCCCATCCCCTCCAGCTTGAGGGGGGAGGCCAGGGTGCGGAATCCGTCAGACTCCTCTACAACCACGCCACGCTCTGTTGCCAACGGGCTTGCCAGGGCGTCGTCGAGCTCATATACCCTCGCGGTGGGAACTCCGTGTTCACCGAAAAGCGCGATGGTCTCGTCCATTGTTTTTGTACTGAGGGCTTCTTCGATCAGTTCGCGCAGCGCAACCCGGTTCTCAGAGCGGTCTAGAGGTTCGGCGAAGCGGTAATCGGTAGCGAGCTCGGGCATTCCCAGAGCGGCTGCGAGCCGCTCGAACAGCCGATTGGTCGTAATCGCGATGACTACGTCTCCGTCCTTGGTCGCGTAAGTGGAAAATGGCGCGGAAAGGCCGTGGTCGTTGCCGATGCGGGTGGGCGGCGTGTCGTCGTACAGCGCGCGCATGCCGACAGACTCCATGACGGAAATGAGCGAGTCGTACATAGCCAAGTCGATGTGCTGGCCTTTACCGGTGTTGTTGCGTTGGTACAAGGCGGAGACGGTGCCGAGTGCCGCGTAGAGCCCGGGGATGAGGTCACCGAGGGAAATACCTACCCTGGTTGGCTTGCCGCTGGGCCAACCCGTGATGGACATAAGCCCGCTCATGGCCTGGGCTACAAGATCGTAGGCGGGCTCCTTGGCCATCGTTCCGGTCTGTCCAAAACCCGAGATGCTGGTGACAACAAGGTTGGGGTTGAGCTCGAGGAGCGTCGCAGGGCCGAGCCCAAGTTTTTCAAGGACACCTGGGCGGAAGTTTTCCACAACCACGTCTGCGCGTCGGACCAGTTCTCGCAGTACCTCCTTGTCTTCGTCCTTCTTAAAGTCAAGCGTGATGCCCTTCTTCGAACGGTTGAACAGGCGGTAATAGGCTGAAGTGCCATCGACAAAGGGTCCGAATTGGCGTGAATCGTCGCCCCAGGGTGACTCCACCTTGATCACTTCCGCGCCGAGGTCGGCCAGGAGCATTCCGCAGAAGGGGCCAGCCAGCACGCGGGACAAGTCAAGGACTCGGATGCCAGCCAATGGTGCTGAGTGTGCCGTTGAGTGTGTCATGGATGGCAGCTCCTCACACGAACGCGGACTCGCCGGTGAGCGCGCGCCCAACGATGAGTTGGTTGATGTCGAAGGTGCCTTCGTAGGAGTAGATGGCTTCAGCGTCGTTGAAGATCTTGGCCATGCGGTAGTCCGAGATCAGGCCGTTGCCGCCCATGACTTCCCGACCCAGTGCAACGGTCTCGCGCATGAGCTTCGAGGTGAATGCCTTCGCTAGCGCAGACTGCTCGTTGTTTGCGGTGCCGCGGTCTTCCATGCGTGCTAGCTGCGCCATCATGGATTCGGAGGCCACCAGGTTGCCCTGCATCGTGGCAAGTTTGTTCTGATTCAGCTGGAAGGAAGAGATTTTCTTGCCGAATTGCAGGCGCTCGTCGGCGTAGTTCAGCGCAACATCGAGCGCGCCCATTTGTGTGCCGACGGCTTGCCAACCCACCGTGGAACGTGCGGATTTGAACACATTGTTGATGTCTTTGAAGGAGTTCGCGTTGGCCAGCTTGTTCTCGTCGGGCACGAACACGTTGTCCAAGGTGATGTCGGCGTTTTGCACCGCACGAATCGCAATGCGGTTTTCCATCAGAGTTGCGGTGTAGCCCTCGGAATCAGTTTCTACGATGAAGCCCTTGACCTGCTCGTCTTCGGGGTCTCGCGCGTACACGGCCACGTAATCAGAAAACGTCGCGTTGCCAATCCAGCGTTTCGCGCCGTTGAGTACCCAACCACCGTCGACCTTCTGCGCCGTGGTTCGCATGCCTTGGGCCACGTCGGAGCCCGCCTCCGGCTCGGTAATGGCGAGCACACCGGTCTTGCGCACCGCGTACAGGTCACTGAGCCAACGCTCCTTTTGCTCGTCGGAGCCGAGCAACTCAATCGAGCCGGTGAACAGCCCGTCTTGGCCAGAGAAGAAGGTTCCCACGGAACCATCTGCGCGGTGGATTTCTGCTGCTACCAACCCGGCCAGCAAGCGAGAGCGTCCCTGTCCCCGGACCAGGCTGATGATGTTCAGCTCCGCAATCTCCGGCAGGAGTTGGTGGGGAAATTCCGCCCGGTTCCAGTGATCCACTGCGATCGGCAGCACGGAGCGCTGCGTCCAATCGCGGACCTTGTAGAGAATGTCTTTCTCTTCGGTCGAAAGCTCCCCTTCGAAATCGTAGAAATCGCCATTTGGGTAACGGCCAGCCATGTGCATCCTCCCATCACGAAACGTCCTATTCGAGTTTGGAAGTAGCTTAAGTCACACTGAGAGACAATCAAGATGCAAATTACACTTGAAGTCTCGGATTCGAGACACCCACAGCGCGGCGAGTTTGAAGAGCTGGGCGGCCGCAACCTGGTTGCCCACATCGGTGTCCATGAACCCGCCGAACCGGATGGTCACCGTTTCTCGGCCGCCGCGCATGGCCAGCGGGATGCGCGCGAGGTTCCAGATGCGGTCGCCCTAGTCAAACACGAACATCGACGGCCCTGACGGATGGTCGGGGGAGATGATGCGGAAGTGGGCGTCGAAAAGCTGCATGCTTGTGAAAATAATCCCATGTCAAACGGGTACTTCGACCGCCGCCATTGGTTGTAATATTCAATCATGTCAGAGATCAATAAACTACTCGCGGATGAGTCGATCGATCTTGCGGGATCGGCATCCACATGGTCGGATGCGGTGCGGCGTGCAGGAGAGTTGCTCGAAGCCACCGGAAAGGTAGGTTCCGCCTACACCGAGTCGATGATCCGCAGTGTGGAAGAAAACGGGCCATACATTGTCGTGGCCCCTGGTTTTGCTTTTGCGCACGCCCGCCCCTCGGAGGCAGTGCATGAAACCACCATGTCGTGGCTCCGACTGGATCGGCCGGTTGAATTTGGGCACTCGAAAAATGACCCGGTCGACCTCGTTGTTGCACTTGCCGCGGTGGACTCAAAGTCGCACCAGAGGGCAATGGGGGAAATCGCCAATTTGCTAGCGAGGCGCCGCAGCGAGCTGAATGCTGCGCGCACACCCGATGAACTCAGAGAGGTGCTCACCGGAGGTGGCGCGCCGCACACGCGTTCCACCCAGTCTGGTTCGGACGCGTCAGGTACGACGAAGAATAAAATCCTCACCGTGTGCGGCAACGGCCTCGGAACTTCGTTGTTTCTCAAGAACACGCTGGAGAGCGTGCTTAGCCAATGGGGCTGGGCCCCGTACATCACCGTCGAAGCTACGGACACCATCTCGGCGAAAGGTAAGGCCAAAGAGGCAGACCTAATTCTCACCTCCGGTGAGATCGCGCGCACTCTTGGTGACCTCGGAGTGCCGGTGCATGTGATCCAAGACTTCACCTCAAACGCTGAAGTTGACTCCGCGCTCCGCGAGCTCTACGACATTGAAGGGATGCAGTCATGAATCCGCTGATTGGATTTGCGCAGTTCATTGTGAACGAGATTCTGGCGGTGCCAGCCTTCCTGATTGGCATCATCACTGCGGTCGGTCTTGCTGCACTGCGAAAATCCGCCGGGCAAGTCATCGGCGGGGCGATTAAAGCAACACTCGGCTTCCTGCTGATCGGTGCGGGAGCAACCCTCGTTGTCGCATCTCTTGAGCCGCTCGGCGTGATGATTCAGGGGGCGACCGGTGCACAGGGTGTGATCCCCACCAATGAAGCGATCGCCGGTATCGCTCAGCAGCAGTATGGTGCACAGGTCGCTTGGCTGATGATTCTCGGCTTCGCTATCTCGCTCCTTCTCGCTCGAATCACCCCGTTGCGGTACGTGTTCCTCACCGGTCACCACGTCCTGTTTATGGCCACCATGATCACGATCATCCTGGCCACAGCCGGATACAACTCGTGGGTTGTCGTGTTCTTAGGCGCAGCGCTGCTGGGTGTGCTGATGGTGTCCCTGCCAGCGATCGCGCACCCTTGGACACGGCGAGTTACAGGTGATGACAGTATCGCCATCGGCCACTTCGGCACCGCCGGTTATGTTGCGGCCGGCGCAACCGGCAAGTTGGTGGGCGGTAAAGGCGAGAAGATGTCGCGCTCCACGGAGGACTTGAAACTTCCAGAAGGCCTGCGGTTCCTCCGTGACTCTATGGTGGCTACTGCGCTGTCGATGGTGCTCATGTACGTCATCATCGCTGCGTTGCTCCACGCGCGTGTGGGCAGTGCGGAGGCTTTTGAGGCCTTCCCCGATGGTGCGGCAAATGTGGGCAATTACTACATGCAGGCAGTAACGCAGGGTCTGTCTTTCGGTGTGGCTGTCGCCGTGATCCTCTTCGGTGTGCGAACCATCCTGGGCGAGCTTATTCCCGCCTTCCAGGGCATCGCCGCGAAAGTGGTTCCCGGTGCGATTCCTGCGCTGGATGCGCCGATCGTCTTCCCTTACGCGCAGAATGCGGTGCTAATCGGCTTCATTTCATCGTTCGTCGGTGGCCTGCTGGGTCTTGCCGTGCTGGCTGCGTGGCTGAACCCCGCGTTCGGCATCGCACTCATCCTGCCCGGCCTCGTTCCCCACTTTTTCACCGGTGGCGCCGCTGGCGTCTACGGCAACGCAACGGGTGGAAGGCGCGGCGCGGTCTTTGGCGCGTTTGTGAACGGCCTGCTCATCACCTTCCTGCCCGCGTTCTTGCTCCAAGTACTCGGCGCATTCGGCTCGGAGAACACGACCTTCGGCGACGCGGACTTTGGCTGGTTCGGAATTCTGCTTGGCCTAGCCACGCGTGCGCCGGGCGTAATCGGCATCATCGTGGTGGTCGTCCTTGGTCTTGCAGTGTTCGGCCTCGGTCTGTTCTCTCAGAAGCGCCTTGTTGAGGGCAGCTGGGATCCGACACCGCACCGGACTCCGGTGAGTTCAACTGCTGAAGCGATTGGTGTGTCAACCGCCGAAGGCACCAACGAGAACGTGACTACCCGCAAGTACCCGAAGATTGCGCCGCCAGTCGGTGCGCCGGTACCTCCCGCGCGGATCGATTCTTAACGCAGCGAGTTGAACAGCTCGGCGGCCGCAGCGTCGTCCCACAGCACAACGTTGCCCACTTCGGTGTCCATGAACCCGCCGAGCGGAATGGTCTCCGTTTCCAGGCCGCCGCGCATGGCCAGCGGGATGCGCGCGAGGTTCCAGATGTGGTCGCCCTGGTTCACCACGAACATCGACGGCACCGTCCACGCAAGCGGGATCAGGCGGAACGGGTTGAGCAGCACGCCCGGCGACATGACCTTGCTCATCAGCGCGCCGAGGAACTCGCGCTGGCGGGCCACGCGATCGAGATCGCCCTGCGCCGTCGCACGTGTACGCACGTAGCCCAGGCCGGTTGCGCCATCCATGTTCTGACAGCCGGGCTGGAGGTTGATGTTGGCCAGCGGGTCGTCGATCGGCTCGGCCACGCAGATTTCCACGCCGCCGACTGCGTCCACCACGTTCGCCAGGCCGCCCATGCCAATCTCCGCGTAGCGGTGCACCCGCAACCCCGTCGCTTGCTCCACCGTGTTCACCAGCAGCGGCGCGCCACCATACGCAAACGCGGCATTGAGCTTGTCGTAGCCGTACCCCGGGATCTCCACGTAGCTGTCACGCGGCAGCGACACCAACGTCGCCTTCCCCGAGCGCGGAATGTGCAGCAGCATTACGGTGTCCGTGCGCGTCGAGCCGATGTCGCCGCCCGTTCCCAGCCGCTCTACATCGTTCTCAGTCAGGCCGGTCCGAGAATCCGAACCCACCAGCAGCCAGTTCGTCCCCGAAGTATTCGCCACCCGGTCCGCCGGCATCGCCTGGATGCGGGACATGCGGGCATCCAGCAACAAGCCCCCCACCAAGGTCAGGACTAGGAGAGTGGCAAGGATCGCGAAGCACCCAGGAGCTTTTGCTTTTCGACGCCTCCTTGAACGCCTCGACACCTGCGAGCGCCCACCACTTTCGACGTGCATCGGCACGTCCACGGCAGGCTCGTCGTAATAGGCGTCGTACACGTGCGGGGAGTGCTGCACTTGGCGCTGTTGGGCGCGCACCCGTTGCTGCACAGGTCGCTGCTGCGTGGCCGGGCTCGGCATCTGCTGCCGCGGGCGCTGCCGCGCTTCCTGCTGCGGTACGATCCGCGTCTGTTCTCGGGCCGCTTGCCGTTGCTGCTCCTGGCGCTGCTGGTGCGGCGTGCGCCGCGGTTCATACTCGCCGCGGGGGCGCTCAGGCTGTTTGGCGCTTGCTTCGCGACGACGCACCGGACGCCCGTACCGGTCCACGATTGGACGACCGTCTTTCCCCAGCACGTAGTCGCCAAGGTTGTCCCGGGGGTCGTTGGAGTGGGGTGAATGTCCGGTCGTTGACATGGGGACAGTGTAAACCCCTAAATTCCAAGCCAGGACAAATCAAGTAGCGGGTAGGCGACAAACGCAACGGCGTCGATAAGAAAGTGCGCGAGCACCAGCGGCCAGACCCGCCCCGTCTTGTGGAAGTACCACGCGAACACCACGCCCATGACCAGGTTGCCAAACCCTGCGGAGAAGCCCTGGTACAGGTGGTAGGAACCGCGCAGCGTCGCCGAAGCCGCGATCGCCTGCCACGGTTTCCACCCCAATTGCCCGAGGCGCGTGAGCAGGTACATCACCACCACGACTTCCTCGCCGAAGCCGTTCGCAAACGCCCACAGCAGCGACGTCGGAATCTGCGCCGCATCGGTAGCCGGCACTACGACCTTGCTCAACCCCAGGTGCACCGCCGAAACATACAGCGCCAGCCCGGGCAACCCTATCAACGCGGCGAACCCGGCACCGCGTCCCAGATCGCGCCACGTTGGCCCGCGCCAACGCTCTCCCAGCAGATACCAGGCCAGGCCGCCCCAACCCACCAACACAAAGGCGGATGTGAGTTGGAGCGCGAGGTCGAGCCAGGAGACGCTGGACTGGGCGTCGACAAGCACTGTCTTTTGCTCATTGAGCGGCGCGGTGAGCAACGAGCCCACCAAGCGCAACGCCGCGCGCAGGCCTGAGGTGCCGAAAGTGATCACAAGGACCAGCACGACTTCGAGTCCCAAGCGCCTGCGCATGCGGTAACTTTAGCGCCGTGACACGCATCGCGTACCTCGGACCTGCCGGCACGTTCACCGAAGCCGCCGCGCGCCGCTTCGACCTTCCCGACCCGGACTTCGTGCCGGTTGATTCGCCCGCGGCCGCGCTCGACGCGGTGCGCGCCGGCGAGGCGGATGTCGCGGTGGTGGCGATTGAGAATTCCGTCGACGGTGCCGTGACCTCGACCTCCGACGCGCTCGTCGAGCCCGGCGTGCAGATTCTCGCGGAGACGGAGCTGGAGATCGCGTTCGCGATAATGACTCGGAGGAGCTTTTCGCTTGACGACGCCTCGTCGCTGACGACCCACCCAGTGGCCTACCAGCAGGTCAAGGGCTGGGTTTCGGAGCGTTTGCCGGGAGTGGAGTTCATCTCGGCGTCCTCGAACGCGGCCGCCGCGCGCATGGTGGCGGACGGTGAGGCCGATGTCGCAGCCGCCCCGGAGCGCGCCGCGGAGCTTTTCGACCTTGAGATCCACGCGCGCGGTGTGGCGGATATGGATTCCGCGCGCACCCGTTTCGTGCTGGTCGGGCCGGTTCGTGTGCCCCCGGCGCGCACCGGCAACGACCGCACCTCGATCGTGTTCCAGACCCCGAACGAGCCCGGCACACTTGTGGCAATCCTGCAGGAGTTCGCGTACCGCGGGGTGGACATGTCCCGCATTGAGTCGCGCCCGACGCGCCAGGAGCCGAACACGTACAACTTCTTCGTCGACCTGGTCGGCCACGTCGACGACGCACCCGTCGCCGAAGCGATGCGCGGCGTGTACCTGCGTGCGAGCTGGGTTAGATTCCTCGGCTCCTGGCCGAAGGCGTCCGGGGCGCCGGCGCCGGTGGATCAGACCCGCATCGCCGACGCGGAGGCTTGGGTGCGCGCCGCCCGCGAGGGCCAGACACAGACGGAAGGGGAACGCTGATGCTGATCTTGATGCGCCACGGGCAGACCACCTCGAACGTCGACCGCATGCTGGACACGCAGCTGCCGGGCGCGGCGCTCACCGAACTCGGGGAGGAGCAGGCGCGTGCGGCGGGCCGCGAGATTCTCGCGAACTACACCGTTGACCGGGTGATTTCCTCCGAAGCGCTGCGCGCGCGTCAGACCGCGGCACTGGCATTCGGCGAGCACTTCGACGAGATCCCCGCGGTGCCCGGGATCAAAGAAGTCGATGCCGGCCGCTGGGAGATGCATAACTCCCACGAAGCGCACGAGGCGTACCTGCAGTGCTTCCGCGGATTCTACCGCCGCGAGCCGGAGGCCTCCATCGAAGACGGCGAGACGTTCGCGTACTTCATGGAGCGCTATACGGGCGCGGTCATGCCCTACGTTGAACAAGGCGGAACCACTGTCGTGGTCTCGCACGGTGGCGCGATCCGCGCATTTGCGGCGAACGCCACCCACGGCAGGGGAATCACCCCTGAGTATGCCGAGCGTTCCTACCTGCCCAACTGCTCCTACGTGGTCCTCGACACCGAGGGCGAGTTCGGCCACTGGCACGTGCGCAAGTGGGCTGACCACGCACTTCCTTAGCTCTCTCCCTAGTGCCGCCCATGGTGGCACTACCACCTGGGGTGGCATCACCCCCAGCCGAGTTCGTGCAGCTCGTGCTCCTCGAGCCCGAAGTAGTGGCCCACCTCGTGCAGTACGGTCACGCGCACCTCGCGGCGCAGCTCCTCTTCATTCGAGCACATCGCCTCAAGCGCGTCTTTGTAGACAAACACCGCATCGGGCAAAAATCCCGTGTGGTTCGCCTGCTTCTCCGGCAGCGGCACGCCCTCGAACAGCCCAAGCAGCGTCGGGTTGTCGTAGTTGAAGTCGCGCGCGAGCACGACCATGTTTGTCATGTGGCGCGCGAACTCCTCGGGGATGGTGTCCAGGGCGTCGTTGATCATTTCCTCGAACTCCGCCTGGGTCACTGGCATCATCGCCATGCGCACATTCTCCCGTTACTGCGCTGCGGCGGGCGGTTGCTCGGAAGCTTCGCGCAGGGGTCGGCGATCGGGTTGCTCGGGCGGGGCGGCGCCGTCGATAAGCAAATGCTCCCGACCGTCGACTGCTGAGCCAACGAGCTCCGCGAACTGCCCACCTTCACGCGGGGCGACCAACGCGCAGTTCACCGAGCGCGAGCCGCCTTCCCACGCCTCTGTGCGCTGCGTGGTCCAGAACGGGTCGAGCCCGATTTGGTACAGGTTCTCTTCGCCGCCGAGGTAGTCCTGCGCGGCCGCGGTGCACACATCACCGAGGTGCGCGTCCTGCTCGTCCACATTCGGCGTGTGGTCGGCGAAAACCGGCTTTAGGTCAACCGTCGCTGTGATTTCCAGCTGGTGCGGCTCGGCGCACTCGACTGGTGTGAGCGTGTTCGCGGCGTCGATGGTCAGGCACTCGCCGGTCTCAAACACGCGCGCCTGATCCTGATCCGCGACGTATCCCGAGGTGAAGACGAGTTCGCCGTTGCGGTCGGTCTCCTGTAAACCGCACAGCATCGTGCGGTCGCCCTTCTCCCACGCGGATGCCGGCGGCAGAATCGGCGCGATGGAGTAGCGCCCGTTCGGGTCGTACTTGCCGTCGAGGTAGCGCACGGTCGCCGCGCCGCACAGCTCTTCGCGCAGCTGCGCCTGCCGCGTCTGGCTCGGCATCGCCGCGTCCGGGCCGAACTCGGAAGTCGGGTAGGTGCCCAGGTCCTCGCGCAGGGCCACCTCGAAGCGGTGCGGCCCCTCGCAGTCGGCCTGCTCGAAGTTGCTGATCGAGCCGTCGTCCTTCACCTCCCAGGTCAGGCAAGAGCCCTGGTCGGCAGTGGTAAAGGTCGTCGGAGTTTCGCTTATCGACGTCTCCTTGGTCGCCGTCGTCGACGATTCCGCCTGCGGTTGCTCCCGGGTGCCATTTTCCGCGACCATCGAGTACGACCCGATGCCCACAGCGCCGGCGAGGGCCGCGATGGTGAACGCGCGTCCCGCCAAGGTGCGTGAAACTGGTGAAGCCATAGCTTTTAAGCGTAGTCTACGTGGCTGACTGATCCCTTAATCGAGCGCTCGGACGACGCGGGTGCGAAGGCGGTAGCGGTCGGTGCGGTAGACGGAGGTGCAGTACTCGATCGGCGTGGCCCCGCCCGAGGTCTCGCTCACTGCGCGGCGGATAACGTGCAACAGGGGAGTAGTCGCGGTGGTGTCCAAGAGGCTGGCGTTGGTATTGCCGGCTGGGACGGCGGAGACGATCTGTTCGGCTTCGGTGACCACAATCTCGTATATTTCCTCCAGCACGTTGTAGACGGACTGGTCGACGTCGTGGTCGAGCAGGTCGGGTACGTGGTCGGCGTTGTACCAGGCGTCGTCGATGGCGTAGGGCTCGTTGTCGCCGAGGCGCAAGCGGCGCAGGCGCACGTGTGGCGTTTCTGCGTCCGTGCCGAAGAATTCGGCCACTTCCTCTGGCGGCACGGCAATGTCTGACGTGAGGATCCTCGACGACGCGGCAACGTTCAGGTGCCGCATCTCATCCGACAGGCTGGCCAGGTGGGTGCGGCTAACCAGCTGGCTGGGTGCGACGAAGGTGCCCTTGCCCCGGACACGCTTGAGCTTGCCTGCGGCGACGAGATCCCCAATCGCGCGGCGCACCGTAATCCGCGAAACCCCGAACTCGTCCTCCAGCGCGCGCTCGCCCGGCAGGGGGTCGCCGGGTTTGAGCTCATCTCCGATGCGGCGCTCGAGGATTTGGCGCAGCTGCGCGTGCTTCGGGGTGGGCCCGTCGGTGATCATGCGCTCCATTTTATGGAGCTGGTTATTACCAGTAAAGGTGAACGTGAACACGGTAGAGTCTCAAGGCGTGATCGATCTTAAGAGTGTGCGCGAAAACCCTGACCACGTTCGCCAATCCCAGGTCGCCCGAGGCGAAGACCCGGGCTTGGTAGATCAGCTGCTGGCCGCCGACGAAGCCCGCCGTGCCGCCATCCAGACGGCTGATGAGCTGCGCGGAGAGCAGAAGGCGTTTGGCAAGAAGATCGGCCAGGCGGCACCCGAGGATCGTCCTGCGCTGCTCGAGGGATCGAACGAGCTGAAGCACCGCGTCAAGGAAGCCGAAGCCGCCGAGGCTGAAGCCGCTGAAGCGGTCGCGCGACTGCAGGTGGCTATCCCGAACCCGATCCAAGGCGCGCCGGCCGGCGGCGAGGAGGACTTCGAGGTCCTCGAGCACGTCGGCGAGGTTCCCGAATTCGACTTTGAGGTCAAAGACCACCTCGACCTGGGCGAGGCGCTTGGCATCATCGACATGGCCCGTGGCGCAAAGGTCGGCGGCGCGCGCTTCTACTACCTGGTCGGCGACGGGGCCTGGATGCAGCTGGGCATGCTCATGCTCGCAGCTCAGAAGGCGCGTGAAGCAGGATTCAAGGTCATCGTCCCGCCGGTGCTCGTGCGCCCGGAGATCATGGCCGGCACCGGCTTCCTCGACGAGCACGACGAGGAGATTTACTACCTCGAGCGCGATGAGCTCTACCTCGTGGGCACGTCCGAGGTGGCGCTTGCCGGTTACCACCGAGACGAGATCATCGATCTCTCAGATGGTCCTCTGCTTTACGCCGGGTGGTCGAGCTGCTTCCGTCGAGAAGCTGGCTCTTACGGCAAGGACACGAAGGGCATTCTGCGTGTCCACCAGTTCGACAAGCTGGAGATGTTCGTTTACTGCAAGCCCGAAGATGCCGAGGAGATGCACCAAAAGCTGCTCGGCCTCGAGCGCGAAATGCTCGAGCAGGTCGAGGTGCCGTATCGCATTATCGACGTCGCGGCCGGCGATCTCGGATCTTCCGCGGCGCGGAAATTCGACACCGAGGCGTGGGTGCCGTCTCAGAACACCTACCGCGAGCTGACCTCGACCTCGAACTGCACCACGTTCCAGGCGCGCCGCCTGAATACCCGCTACCGCGACGCGGACGGCAAGACGCAGACCGCGGCGACGCTCAACGGCACCCTGGCCACCACGCGCTGGCTGGTGGCCATCCTGGAGAACCACCAGCAGGCCGACGGCTCCGTCGTCGTGCCCGAGGCGCTGCGTCCGTGGGTGGGCAAGGACGTGCTGACACCGTGAAAACCTACCTGGGCTTCCACGTCCCGGACGACTTCGAGCCGGTCCCGGACCACCCGAGCGAATCGCGCGAAGGGCTCTACCCGGCCACGGTGCGCATGGCGCGGCGTTTTCTGCACGTATCCAACATCGACGTTACGGTGTACGGCACCGAGCACATCCCGGCAACCGGCGGCGCGCTGCTCGCCGGTAACCACACCGGCTACTACGACTTCATCCTCGCCGCCGTCGGACCGCACCTGCGCGGGCAGCGCCTCGTGCGCTACATGGCGAAGAAGAGCGTCTTCGACGTCAAGCTTCTCGGTCCGATCTTGCGCAGGATGCGCCACGTGCCGGTGGATCGCAAGCGCGGCGGCTCCTCCATCGACGCTGCCGTGCACGAGCTTCAAGACGGCATGCTCGTGGGCATCTTCCCGGAGGCGACGATCTCGCGCTCCTTCGAGCTCGCGAACTTCAAAACCGGCGCCGCGCGCATCGCGTACGCCGCCGACGCGCCGCTCGTCCCGTGTGTCATCTGGGGCTCGCAGCGTCTGTGGACGAAGGACCTGCCGAAACGCTTCCGCAACGTGCCGGTGATCATCCGCTATGGCGCGCCCGTGGAGCTCACCGGGGACGCCGAGGCCGATACCGCGCGCTTGAAAGCCGACATGCAGGCGCTTCTGGACACCACCCGAGCCGAGTACGCCGAGGCCCACGGCTCCGGCGAGGGCGAGGCGTGGATGCCGGTCGCGCTTGGAGGCACCGCCCCGACCGTCGAGGAGGCGGACGAGATCTACCGCCTTGAGCGCGCGGCTCGGGAAGAGAAGAAGGCGAAGAAGGCGCGTCGGAAGGGGCGTCGATAAGCGAAATGCCCCCGAAACTGATCATCAGCGACATTGATGGAACCTTCCTGAACTCCCAAGGTCGCGTCACCCCGCGGCTGCGCGACGTGGTTGCGCGGGCTGTGCGAGCTGGAGCTTTTTTCGGCTTAGCGACGGGTAGGCCGCATCGATGGCTGCTGCCGGTGCTGGACCAGCTGCCGTTTGCCCCGCCGTGCGTGTGCGCGAACGGCGCGGTGGTGTACGACCCGGGGAGCGACACCGTGCTGCGAGCGTTTGAGCTGGCGCCGGACACGATGGCGTCGGTGGTCAGTGAGGTGGAGCGGGTGCTGCGCGGCGTGGAGCATGGCTACGGGGTGGAGCGAGTGGGGCAGAGTGCGCTGGATCCGGAGGACGAGTGTTTCCTGATCACGCCGAGCTACAACCGCGACGCGTGGGATTCGCGATTCGGGGTGGTGACGGTGCAGGAGCTGGTGTCTGTGCCTGCGGCAAAACTACTGGTGCGCTGCCCGGCGATGACTTCTGCGGAGATGTTTGAGCTGGTCGCGCCGGTGGTTGATCCGGATGAGGCGCACGTGACGTACTCGATGGATGAGGGGCTGCTCGAGTTCTCGCAGCCCGGTGTGAACAAGGCGACCGGGGTGTCGGTGCTGGCGGCGCAGTACGGGGTTGCGCCGGAGGAGATTGTGGCGTTCGGGGATATGCCGAATGACCTGGAGATGCTCGCGTGGGTGGGCATGGGCGTGGCGATGGCGAATGCTTCGCCGGTGCTGCTGGACGCCGCTGATCACGTCACGGTGTCGAACGACGAGGATGGCGTGACGGCTGTGCTCGAGCACTGGTTCTGAGCTGTACCAGGCCAATGAGCGTGAGGAGCTGGCCGAGCGCGGCGACGGCGAAGATAAAGATCATTAGCCACGGGTTGGGCCAAAAGAACCGAACGAACAGGTAGAACCCTGTCCCCAGTGCCCAGGATGCGACGTGGCCGAAAGTCATGAGTTTCGCTGGGTGGCTCCAGCTTCTAGCAATGCCGCGCATGCCCAGCCCAATCACCGCGCCGACCAATGCCGCCACCATGAACGCTATGCCTGGGATGAGATAAAAGATGGAGAACTTCTCGTCCAGGTCGATATAGGTTCCAGTTGCCAACGACCATGCCATCGACACGACGACGTACGTGACCGCGACCGCTGCTCCAGCGACGGAGATCACGGAGATCACCGTGAGCGTCTTTTCCGCTGCGTTGGTTGCACTCATAGCTGCGATGGTAGTGCGGTGCTTACGCCGGGCGCGTCGCCGGCACGGGGTACATCTCGAGCAGTCGCTTGAGTTTTTGGATGAACACACCCGACGTCACGTCCTTCCAGGTCACTCGCAGCACCACAAAGCCGCGGTTCTGCAGTTCGCGCTCCCGGTGGCGTTCCGAGCGGGTGATCGTGTCCTCGTCTCCGTACTCGCCGCTCGTCTTCACGGCTCCATCCGCCTCGATGACGATGAACCCGTTCAACAGGGCGTCGACAATAGCTTTGGTGCGCTCCCCGTACTGATCGGTGATGGTGAAGGCGACCTGGTGCTCGATCGACTCGATGCCGGTGAGCGTGCCGTCCTGCATGGCCTGCAGGATTGCGTCGCGCACGAGCGATTCGAGCGGGCTTTGGCAGGTGTCGCAGGAGTAGCGGATGAGAGCTTCGAACTCTCGAATTCCATTGCCGCGGGTGATGTTTGAGGTGCGGGAAAGTAACTCTTTCACCGAGAGGTCTTTGTGCTTCCAACGGGCGGACTCGATCTGCACGAGCGCCTCGGTGCGTCCGTGGTACCGGTACGAGTCGAATAGGCACCGCGCAAGGCTAGCCACGCGAAACCCGTGGTAGTCGCTCACTTCCTGTTCGGTAATTTTTGCGCTGCGGTAGACGCGGTCGGGGTAAGGCCGCTGTGTGCCCCATGAATTCGAACAGCCCGGTAGTACGAGGTCGACCTGCTCTATCCAGGAATAGGTGGATAGTCCTAAGAGTCTCGCCCCCGCTGGGCCGGTAATCACAGCTTTTCTTGTTGCAATGGCGACCCGATCGATGAGCTTGAGTTCCTGTTGTTTACGTTTCGCTATTTTCGAAGTAGATGTCATAGCGCGATGATGGACTAGTTCTGTCGGAAATGGAAGCCCCTGTGTCAGCGCTGCGGATAGCCCGGTGGATAACCCGGTTGTAGAGGGGTCCGAAACTGTGGAAGGTGAAAGCCCAGGTCGCCTCGCCGCTATCCATCGACCCCTCTACAACCAATGTAGAAGGGTCGAAGAATGACCGTGGAAAACCCCAGGTCGAGTTCTGGCGGTACTTCGACCCTTCTACAAGAGGGGATCTGAGCACAGGAGAACGCGCTGAATACAATCGCGGCATGCAGCAAAACGCCGCGAAGTCGCAAGCGAAGCCACAAGCCAAGCACAACGGTGTGAAATACATCGCCGCGATTGACCAGGGCACGACGTCAACGCGCGTGTTCATCACGGACACCGACGGCAACGTGGTCTCGCAAGCGCAGTTCGAGCACCGGCAGCGCATGCCGCGCCAGGGCTGGGTGGAGCACGACCCGGTGGAGATTTGGCGCAACACCCGCCGCGCGATCGTCGAAGCGCTCGCGGACATCGACCTCGCGGACGAGGACATCAGCGCTCTCGGCATCACTAACCAGCGCGAAACCGCGGTGATCTGGGAGAAAGCAACGGGCCGGCCGATCTATAACGCGATCGTCTGGCAGGACACTCGCACGAACCCGCCCGACTCGCGCGACCAGTACAAATACCACGAGCAAACCGGCCTGCTGCACAACTCATACCCGGCCGGTCCGAAGTGGGCATGGATCCTCGACCACGTCGACGGCGCCCGTGAGCGCGCCGCGAACGGCGAGCTCCTCGCCGGCACGATCGACACGTGGCTGATCTGGAATCTCACCGGCGGCGCGCGCGAGCCGCACAACGCGCTGCACCTCACGGATGTCACCAACGCCAGCCGCACCCTGCTCATGGATCTCAAATCACTCGAGTGGAGCAGTTCGCTTTGCGACGACTTACGCGTACCTCAAGAAATCTTGCCCCAAATCAGGCCTTCGATAGGCAGGTTCGGCGCCGTGCGAAACCGCGGGCCTCTGGCAGGGGTCCCCATCACCGGTGTGCTCGGCGACCAACAGGCAGCGCTGTTCGGCCAAAACTGCCTCACGCAGAACGACGCGAAGATGACCTACGGCACTGGCCTGTTCATGCTGCTCAACACGGGTGAAACACCGGTGCATTCGGAGACGGGCATGCTCACCACGGTGGCGTACCAAATCGAAGACCAACCCGCGGTGTACGCGCAGGAGGGCTCAGTCGCGGTCGGTGGTTCGCTGATTCAGTGGCTGCGCGACCAGCTCGGCATCATCAAGACAGCGGCGGAGACGGAAACGCTCGCAGCGCAGGTAGAGGACTCCGGCGGCGTCACCATCGTGCCGGCGTTTTCTGGGCTGTTTGCCCCGCGGTGGCGTCCGGATGCGAGGGGGATCATTTGTGGGCTGACACGCTACGTCGATAAGCGACACATTGCTCGTGCGGCGCTGGAGGCGACCTGCCTGCAGACGTTCGAGGTGGTGCGGGCGATGGGAGGCGACCCGAGCGAGCTGAAAGTGGACGGTGGGATGACCGACAATGACCTGCTCATGCAGATGCAGGCGGACATCCTGG
>ERZ1031260.19-NODE-19-length-47303-cov-33.390768_pt1 | contig 47303 bp, 47 predicted proteins | sample MGYA00517287_ERZ1031260 | MGnify/ENA primary metagenome ERZ1031260 (study PRJEB33718, sample SAMN03159811) | human skin metagenome | collected 2014-02-25 | study: EMG produced TPA metagenomics assembly of the PRJNA266117 data set (Human skin bacterial metagenome... | reverse complement strand
CTTCCCGCCGGTGCGGCGTATCGACGAAGCCTTCGGCGACCGCAACCTCCAGTGCTCCTGCCCGCCTCCGGAAGCATTCGACATCACCCCCGAACCCGTCGAGGAAGTCGACGTGGTGGTCACCGAAGAGAACTCGAAGTAAAGGAGCTTCCACCATGCCCCAATCCCCCCTGTTTGCCACCCACGAGGCGCTCAGCGCGACCTTCACCGACTTCGGCGGCTGGACCATGCCCCTGAAGTACGGCAACGAACTGGATGAGCACCGGGCGGTGCGATCCGGTGTCGGCATTTTTGACCTCTCCCACATGGGCGAGATCGACGTGCAAGGTCCGGACGCCGGCGCTTTTTTGGACTGCGCCCTCATTTCCACCCTGAGCACGCTCAAGGACGGCAAGGCGAAGTACTCCATGATCGTGGCCGAGGACGGCGGCATCCTCGACGACCTGATCACCTACAAGTTCAGCGACAACCACTTCATGGTCGTGCCCAACGCCGCGAACACCCAGGTGGTGTGGGACGCGCTCCAGGCCCGCACCGAGGGCTTCGACGTTTCCTTGCGCAACGACTCCGAGACGATCGCGCTGGTCGCCGTCCAAGGCCCCGGCGCGCTTGCCGCCCTCGAGCCACTGCTTGCCGACGACCCCGGGGACCTCTCCTACTACTCCGGCGCGTGGTCCTCTCTTCGGTCCGGCGACCGCGATATCGAGGTGTTCGTCGCCCGCACCGGCTACACCGGCGAGGACGGCTTCGAGTTGTTCTGCATGAACGAAGACGCACAGGCCGTGTGGGACGCAGTCATCGGCTCGGGTACCCCCTGCGGTTTGGCTGCCCGGGACTCGCTGCGCCTGGAAGCCTCCATGCCGCTCTACGGCCACGAGCTCACCACCGCCATCACCCCGGTTGAGGCGGGCATGGGACGTGCGTTTGCCAAGAAGGAGGCCGATTTCGTGGGCAAACCCGCCCTCGCTGGCCGCGAACCATCCGTGGTGATCGCCGGCCTGACTTCCGAGCAGCGCCGCGCCGCCCGCGAAGGTTCGGAGGTCTTCCTCGCCGGTTCGGAGGAGAAGATCGGTGTGGTGACCTCCGGTCAGCCCTCCCCCACACTCGGCCACCCAGTCGCGCTGGCCCACATCGACCCGGCGCACGCTGAGATCGGCACCGAGGTGGAAATTGACATCCGCGGCAAGCGCTACCCGTTTACCATTAGCCCAACCCCCTTCTACACACGAAAGGAAGCCTAAGCCATGGCTCTTCAGCAGGACTTTTACTACTCCGAGGATCACGAGTGGATCAACTCCACCCCCGATAACGCGGCCGGCTCCACGGTGAAGGTGGGCATCACCCACGTCGCCGCGGAGCGTCTGGGCGAGGTCGTGTTCGCTGAGCTGCCGGCCGTCGGTGACACTGTGACCGCGGGCGAGACCTGCGGCGAGGTCGAGTCCACGAAGTCCGTCTCCGACCTCTACTCCCCCGTCACCGGCACCGTCACGGCGGTGAACGAGGATGTGGTTGCCTCGCCGGAGACCATCAACAACGACCCCTACGGCGAGGGGTGGCTCTTTGAGGTCGAGGTCGACGAAGTGGGCCCGCTGCTCACCGCCGACGAGTACGCCTCCGCCAACGGGGTCTAGGCCCCGACCCAACGGGGACTACCCTGTGCACCATGACTGCCCCGCGCGACCCGTTTTTCCCCGCCGATAAATCCATCCGCGCCTCCTCCGACCCGATCGAGGTGCGCCACCTGGGCCTCGTCGAGTACCAGGAGGCGTGGGACCTGCAGGCGGAGATCGCAGCCAAGCGAGCACAAGACGAGGCCCCGGACACCTTCCTGGTGTTGGAGCACCCCTCCACCTTCACCGCCGGCAAGCGCACCCAGCCCGAGGACCTGCCGGATCCCTCCTACCCGGTCCCGGTAGTCAAGGTGGATAGGGGCGGAAGAATCACCTGGCACGGGGAGGGGCAGCTGGTGGTCTACCCGATTATCAAACTGGCGGAGCCGGTGGATGTGGTGGACTACGTGCGCCGGCTCGAGGAAGCACTCATCCAAACAGTGCGAGAGTTGGGCATCGAGAGCGCCGGGCGTATCGACGGCCGGTCCGGCGTCTGGGTCCCCGAAACCACCCCGGCAGCGGACCCGAAGGCCCCGAAGAGGGACCGGAAAATCGCCGCCTTGGGCATTCGCATCACGCGCGGGGTGACCATGCACGGACTCAGCCTGAACTGCAACAACACGCTCGACCACTATGACCACATCGTGGCGTGCGGCATCGACGACGCGGACGTCACCACCCTCACCATGGAACTGGGGAAGGTCGTGGAGCCGGGGGATGTTGACGGAGCCGTCGTCAAGCAATTGCGGCGGGCGCTGGCTGGAGAGCTGGTGGTTGCGGACCACTCCTTCAAGGCGATGCCGGACCCGACGAAAGGTTTGACACGTCGGTTACGGTAGAGACGTGACTGTTGCACCAGAAGGCCGCAAGCTGCTGAGAGTCGAAGCGCGAAACGCGCAAACCCCGATCGAGACGAAGCCGCGGTGGATCCGCAACTCCGTCAAAACAGGTCCCGAATACGAGGACATGAAGCAGAAGGTGAAGGGCGCTGGCCTCCACACCGTCTGCCAAGAGGCGGGCTGCCCGAACATCCACGAGTGCTGGGAATCGCGCGAGGCGACGTTCCTCATTGGCGGGTCGCGCTGCTCGCGCCGCTGCGATTTCTGCGACATCGCCTCAGGCCGCCCCGATCCTTTGGACCGCGACGAGCCGCGCCGCGTGGCCGAAGAGGTGAAAAACCTCAACCTGAACTACTCCACCATCACCGGCGTGACCCGCGACGACCTCGAGGACGAAGGCGCCTGGCTCTATGCCGAGGTGGTGCGCAAGATCCACGAGCTGAACCCGCACACGGGCGTGGAAAACCTCACGCCGGACTTCTCGGGCAACACCGAACTTCTGAACATCGTGTTCGAGGCGCGCCCCGAGGTGTTCGCGCACAACGTGGAGACAGTGCCGCGCATTTTCAAGCGCATCCGCCCCGCATTCCGCTACGACCGCTCCCTTGACGTGATCCGCCAGGCGCGTGACTTCGGCTTGATTACCAAGTCCAACCTGATCCTGGGCATGGGCGAGACCAAGGAAGAGGTCTACGAGGCGCTGCAGGATCTGGTGGATGCCGGCACCGACATCATCACGATTACCCAGTACCTGCGCCCGGGCCCCACCTACCACCCGATCGAGCGGTGGGTGAAGCCGGAAGAGTTCATCGAGTACCGCGACGCCGCCTACGAGATGGGCTTCGGCGCCGTCATGTCCGGCCCGCTGGTGCGCTCCTCCTACCGCGCCGGCAAGCTCTACGTTGAGGCGATGCGTGCCCGCGGGCGCGAGCTGCCGGAGAACCTAAAACACCTCGCCGAAACGTCCCAGGGCGCGACCGACCAGGAAGCATCCACCCTGTTGAAGAAGTACGGCGCCTCTGCCGACCACCCGGTGGTCACGCGCTAGCGCTTTTGCCCCGTCTTTTGCCCTGTCTGAGCCGTGCGTTACGGTAGGTGCCATGGCTCAGCAGCAGGATAAGGCTGCCCAAAAGGCGGCGAAGAAGGAACAGCGCGCGGCGAAACGCGCCAAAGGCAAGGCAACGCGCGGCCAGCTCAAGCAGGCGTTCGACATCCAGCGCAAGCGTGACAAGCAGCTCATTCCGATCATGCTCGCGTGCGTGTTGGGTATGGGCCTGCTGTTCTTCCTCCTCGGACTGTGGTGGGGCGGCAGGTGGTTCATGCTGGTCCTGGGCCTGCTCTTGGGCGCGGTGCTGGCGATGTTCGTCTTCTCCCGCCGCCTGGAAAAGTCGATGTATGACGAGGTCGGCGACACCCCCGGCGCCGCCGGCTGGACCCTGGAGAACATGCGCAACACGATGGGCATCGTGTGGCTGACCAAAGCCGGTGTCCAGGCCAACACCCACATGGACACCGTCCACCGCGTGGTGGGCAACCCCGGCGTGGTGCTGGTGGGCGAGGGCGACCCGAACCGCCTCAAGCCGCTGATGTCCAAGGAGCGCAAGCGCGTGGAGCGCCTGCTCGCCGGCGTGCCGGTCTATGAGGTCTACGCCGGTGAGGGCGAGGGCCAAGTGCGCAACCGCGACCTGCAGAAGCACCTGCTCAAGCTGCCGAAGAACTACCAGAAGGACGAGGTGTACTCCCTCAACTCCAAGCTGGAGGCGATGGATTCGCGCAACCGCCCCGGCCAAATCCCGGGCCTTCCGGGCGGCCCCATGCCGAAGCAGGCGCAGAACATGTCTGGCATGAACCGCAAGATGCGCCGCATGCAGCAGCGCCAAGCAGGCAAATAGGGAGCCTTTGCTTATCGACGGCCCGCAGTTCACCCTGCGGGCTTTTCACTGCCTGCATACAATCCCGTAACCGTGGATCACAACCTTTCCCCGGGTAGTTCGGGTACAGCCGGGCACGCCGACATGGCGGCGGAGGCCAACACCTGCCTTCGTTTCGGCATGATGCTGCTCTCCTCCGGCGCCGCCGGCTACCGTGTCATCCGCTCGGTGAAGCGCTGCGCGCGCTCCCTGGGCTTTGACAACGCCGACGTGCTCGTCGGCTTCAACACCATCAGCGCCACCTTCCACAAAGGCGAGCAGTTCCGCACCGTGGTGGCGGACGTACCTCTGCCGGGCGTGAACGCGTCGCGCATTGAGGCGCTGGAGTCCACTGCCCACTCCATGCTGCAGAGCTACCACACTGCCGACGAGATTAACGCGGCGCTCGACGAGATCGAGCGCATCCCCACGCCGCGGTGGCCGCTGTGGATGGCGTGCATCGCCGCCGGTCTCGCCTGCGCTGGCTTCGCGGTGTTGAACCGTTACGGCCTGATCACCGCAGCGGTGGTGTTCATCAGCGCGGCGATCGGCCAGTGGGTGCGCGTGAAGCTCCACCACACTCACCTCAACCTGCTGGGTGTGACGGCGGTGGCGGCACTGGTGTCCTCCTCGCTCTTCCTACTCATCGCGTACCTTCTGCCGCTGCCCGCGGACATCTCCCCCGGTTTCATCGCCGCCGTATTGTTCCTGATCCCGGGCTTTCCCCTGTTCTCCTCGTTCGTCGACCTGTCCCGGTTCGACTTCACCGCTGGTATCCCGCGCCTGATGTTCGCCATTGAGGTGATTACGGTGATCATGCTCACTGTGTCCGTGGTGGCCATGCTTTCAGGAACCCCGGACGCGCCCGCCCGGCCGCAGACATACGACGCCGCGTTCTTCATCTCCGGTGCGATCTCCAGCTTCGTGGCGGTGGGATGCTTCGCACTGCTGTTCAACTCCTCTCGCCGCATGGCGCTGCTCGCGGCGGTGTTAGGGATGGTGGCTAACGTGGCCAGGCTCGCGCTTCTGGGAGTAGGTGTGCGCAACTACCTCGCGGCGTTTCTGGCTGCGCTGCTTATCGGCGTCATCGGGAGCCAGGCCGGCCGCCTGGCCAACGTGCCGCGCGTCACGGTCACCATCCCCGCCTCGGTGGTCATGATTCCCGGCACCACCATCTACGCCGCGGTGCACAACTTCGCCGTCGGCGACACCCCTGAGGCGATCTACCGCTTCACCGAAGTCACCCTGGTCGTACTCTTCCTCGCCGCAGGCCTGACCGTGGCGCGCATGCTTACAGACAAGACGTGGGCGTTCTCGCGCTACATCGACTTCGACAAAACCCTCGACGGGTCAATCCGGCCGATCAACCAGTAGCTACCTAGCCGCGGATCACGGTGGTGTTGGTGGCGCGGTCGTGCATGCCGCGGCCGTCGGCATCCACCAGCGCCGCCGGCAGCACGAAACCGGTGAGGATGGTGCGCACCGCAGCGCGCCAGAAGCCGACGGGCTCGTTCGCATCCATCCGCGCAACCCCCATGCCCAGCATCGCCATTCCCGGGGTGCGCGCGAACAGCCAGCCGCACAGGATGCCCAGCGCCAACCACAGCAGGTAGGTCAGCGTGGGCCAGTCACCCAACTGGTTGGTATTCAACGTGATCAGCACCGCCGCAATCTGGCAGATGATCCAGTCGATCAACACCGCACCCATGCGCCGCAACACGGATGCCTGCGACCCCGGACCGTGCTCCGGCAACCCGAACTGCTCGCCCGGGTACGCAGGCTCGTAATCCTCGCCTGTGAACTGGTTGGGCAGCTCGGGCCCGTCTTGCCAACGCGGTGATGCAGCCATGGAAGGTGAGTGTAGTGGGCGTGTGATCGTCGCTAAGCGAAAGCTCGATTGGATAAACTTGGCGGCGTTCAATTGTCCACCATCAAGGAGACGCACGTGTCGTTCGACAACATCGAGGACGCCAAGAAATTCATCACCGACGAGGGGGTGGAGTTCATCGACGTCCGCTTCACCGACCTCCCGGGCATCGAGCACCACTTCTCCATCCCGGCCTCAATGTTTAACGAAGACGTGATGGAAGAGGGCCTGGCCTTTGACGGATCCTCCATCCGCGGCTTCACCACCATCGAAGAGTCCGACATGACGCTCATGCCGGATCTGAAGACCGCGCGCCTCGATCCGTTCCGCTCCGCGAAGACACTGAACGTCAAGTTCTTTGTCAACGACCCGTTCACCCACGAGCCGTTCTCCCGCGACCCGCGCAACGTGGCCAAGAAGGCCGAGGAGTACCTGCAGTCCACGGGCATCGCGGACACCTGCTTCATCGGCGCCGAAGCCGAGTTCTACCTCTTCGACTCCGTGCGCTACGAGGTCGAAAGCGACCACTCCTTCTTCGAGGTCGACTCCGCAGAGGGCTGGTGGAACCGCGGCGAGCTCACCGAGAACGACGGCAGCCCCAACCTCGGCTACAAAAACCGCGTCAAGGGCGGATACTTCCCGGTCCCGCCGCACGACAAGACCGTCGAGGTGCGCGACGCGATGGTGCTGAACCTGGCAAACGCCGGCTTCGACATCGAGCGCTTCCACCGCGAGGTGGGCAACGGCGGCCAACAGGAGATCAACTACCGTTTCAACTCCCTGCTTCACGCGGCCGATGACATGCAGGACTTCAAGTACATCATCCGCAACACCGCGCATGAGTTCGGCAAAACCGTCACCTTCATGCCGAAGCCGCTTGCCGGCGACAACGGCTCGGGCATGCACGCCCACATGTCGCTGTGGAAGGGCGGCGAGCCGCTGTTTTACGACGAGTCCGGCTACGGCGGCCTGTCCGACATCGCCCGCTGGTACATCGGCGGTGTCCTCGAGCACGCAGGCGCAGTCCTCGCGTTCACCAACCCGACGCTGAACTCCTACCACCGCCTCGTGCCGGGCTTCGAAGCACCGATCAACCTCGTGTACTCCCAGCGCAACCGCTCCGCGGCCGTTCGCATCCCGATCACCGGCACCAACCCGAAGGCCAAGCGCATCGAGTTCCGCGCGCCCGACCCCTCGGGCAACCCCTACCTGGGCTTCGCCGCTATGCTCATGGCCGGTATCGACGGCATCAAGAACCGCATCGAGCCGCATGCGCCGGTGGACAAGGACCTCTACGAGCTCCCGCCGGAGGAAGCCAAGGACATCCCGCAGGCACCGACGTCCCTCGAGGCTGCGCTCGCGGCACTTGAGGCGGACCACGAGTTCCTCACCGAGGGCGACGTGTTCACCGAGGACCTCATTCAGAGCTACGTCGCGTTGAAGGTTGCTAACGAGATCACCCCGGCGCGCCTGCGTCCCACGCCGCTGGAGTTCGAGCTGTACTTCGACTGCTAGGGCGGTTTCGGCGCGGCCGTCTGTTCGCCGACACGCTGTCAAGACCACCACCCACCACAGCCAGCAGACCACTCCTGGGAAGCCCAAGCCGCGCCGAACACCTTCTACGCTTTGCACACAACCAACAACACGTACCCCGCGACGTGGGAGCGAATCGAGTTGGAAGACGACCCGCGGTTGAAAGCTGTTGCGGGATGGTTGAAGCAACTTCGGAATGGGCTCGAATAATCCAGTCGAACGGATCAGAGCAGAGAACGCCCCTGTGCTGGTCCACCTCGACTTGCACTTTGACAGCCTGGCATAGCTCCCCGACGGTGAGCATCTCTCGACTGATGTCGAGGCGGTTTAGATTGTTTTCTTTCGCTGGCTAAAGCGTTTATCAGGTCGCGTGTTCGAGCTGAAGGCGCTGTGATGTCGTTCAGGCGAATAGACTCATGCAGTACAAGAACGGAAATCGTGTGGGAGGTGACCATGAAAGACCGTACCCCAGATCAGGAATCGCTCCAGGTTGTCGAGCTCAAGCTCAATGGCGAGCTTGGTGGAATCGACGCAAAAACTGTCGCGGAGGGGCTCGAACTTCTCAGAAAGCTCGTGGGCAGCTTCAACCCTGACGGAGGTCCAGTCAAAATGGCATCCCTTCGAACCGGTAGCACTGTGACAGGCGTTGCAGCTCCGCCAGCAGCGGAGCAAGCGATCATCCATGCCGTTGACCTAATTCGGACGAAGCAAGTGTTGCCACCTAACTGGTCATCGAGACAGGCAACTCTGCTTCGGGACTTAGCAAAGCTCTCACATCGGAATGGAGTTGATTCCGCCGAGATTTTAGGGCTGACCACCAAGCGGTCATTGCAACTCGACTCGGTTCTTCTCAAATCCATTCAGGAAGCCATGAAAAAGACTCCCATTTCAATCGGGTCCGTCGTTGGCAAGCTCCACAGTTACAAGGACGGTTCCAACGGGCTTAGTGCGACGCTACGAGACGAGCTCACTAACAAAGATGTTCGGGTCACTTTCGATGAAGACCTTGATGAGGCGATTCGGATGAACCTCCGGCGAATCGTTGAGGTCTCGGGGCTGTTGAAGCGGCACCCTGAATCCAACGCTCCGGAAGAAATAGATGCCAAGAACGTCGAGGCAGTCCCGTCGCCGACTGCTGTTTCCGGCCGAGGTATCTGGAAGCGGCTGAGGGACGAGGGTATGACCACGCAGGCAATTATGCGTGAACTTCGCGCCCAGGAAGCGAGCGCCTATGGCTCGTAGAGAACAGCCCGTTCGCGTCGCTATCGACTCAAGTCTATTCATCAGCTTGTTTCTGGAAGAAGACGAAAATCTCAACGACCGAACCGAAGCCGTGCTTCGGCACGGAGGATTCGAGGTGGTTCTATCCACGTTGGTGGGAGTCGAAGGGGTCGGCGCCTACGGGATGCGAGGTGGTGCAACCGCCGGCCCCATCGACAACGCGGAGGTCCAGTCCGCGCGGCTTTTCTTCGACAACGCGGATGTACTGTGGATGGAAGTGAACCGAAAGGTCATGCTCCGCGCTCGCGACTACTGCACCACCTTTCTCATCAAACCGCCGGATGCCACTATTCTCGCCTGTGCAGTCGAGTCCGACTGCGAGCACCTCTTCACAACTGATGACGGTCTCATCAAACACTCCGACTCGATTCCCGAGATAAAAATTGGCCCTCCACCGGAGCTTTCGTTCTTTCCCGGCGAGGAGAAGGGGTTCGCACTCCCAGACCAACCGGGCGCTACATTGCCTGAGTAGTGTCAGCGCGGATTGGGACGTGTGGGAAAACAGGTGGGGGTCAAGGGTTGTCCGAAAGTGCGCCACTTCGGCCGACCCTGCCCGAGTCTTCTAGTGGCGTCTGGGGAGCTGCTGGAAGACTCGGGTCTAGCGGGGCCGGGCAGCCCGCTAGACGACTCGGACCTGAAAGGGATTACCATAGCCCGCGTGACTGATAAGTTCCGCGAACTGCCCCCACCCGGCCCCGCGTGGGGCGGAAGCCTCATGGGCACCTCGATTGTCGCCCGCCTGCTGGTTGAGGAAGGCCTGCCCGTGGCGTCCGGGGTGTTCGTTGCCATCTCGTGCGTGATCCTGGTCGTGCTGGTTGCGGGCTTCTGGCGCTACCGCCACCCCAGTTTCGAGCAAGCCACCATGGCGGAGTGGTCGATGTTCTTCATCGGCATCCTGGCCCTCGGCGCGGCACTTTCTGGACTGACGGGCAACGGCATGTTCCGCCTCGTCGCGTTCTGGATCGGCGCGCCACCGACGGTAATCACGTGGGCAATCCAGCTCACGCGTTTCGACGGCCCCCCGAAGTTCACCTGGGGGCTCCCACTAGTCGGACCGATGATCTCCGCCTCGGTCGCGGGCTTCTGCGCTCGGGAGTACGGCCAGCTCTACCACGTGCTCGGCACCGCGATGTTTCTCATGTCCCTCTTTACTGCGGTGCCCATCTTCATCCGCGTGTACTGGGCGGCGTGGCACGGCGAGGTTGATCTGAAGGGGCCGAAGTCTGCAACCGCCTGGGTGCCCCTCGGCGTGATCGGCCAATCGACGACCGCGCTACAGGTCCTCTACCCCGGTAAGTTCTCGGTGTACTACGGCTACGTGGCGCTGATCATCGCGATCCCCCTGGCGCTGTACGCCATGGTGACCTTCTACCCGAACGTCGCGCGCTGGGTTGACTACTCCCCCGCGTGGTGGTCGTGCACCTTCCCGCCGGGCACGGTGAGCATGGGTGGCCACCAAGTGGCGCTGGTCAACGGCTCGGAATGGTTGGACGTGGTCGCGCTCAGCATCCCGGTGCTGCTCATCGTGCACTGGGCCCTGTGTTCAAGTCGGTTTGTCACATGGGCGCTCGAGGGGAGGAAAGCGTCACCTAAGAAAACATAGCCTGACCTGCATAAAGGCAGGCTAAGGATGCTTGCGACCCGCCGCGGGACCGGTGATACTGGGCGGCATGACTCACACAACTCACGCCTCCAACGCCTGCACCTGCGAAACCCAAGCGACCTTCGATGTCCGCGCCGCCAAGCCGGAAGAGCTGCCTGACGCCGCGCGCAATCCCGGCGACGGGGAGCGCCTCAACCGACTAAGAGCCGGGGTGTTAGGCGCTAACGACGGCATCGTCTCCACCGCCGCCGTCGTCGTCGGCGTGGCGGGCGCAACCGCTGATTCCCACGCGATCGCCATGTCGGGCCTGGCAGCAGTGGTGGGCGGCGCGGTGTCGATGGCTCTCGGCGAGTACGTCTCGGTGTCCTCCCAGCGCGATTCCGAGCGGGCCATGGGCTACGACGACGAAGAGCAGGTCAACCCGTGGTCAGCTGGCATCGCATCGTTCTTGTCGTTCCTGCTGGGCGCGATCTTGCCGTTTGCCGCTGCCCTTCTCGCGCCGGCGGCGTGGCGCGTCGCCGCGATCTTCGCCGTCACGCTCATCGCGTTGGCGCTGACCGGCACCCTCTCCGCCAAGCTTGGCGACGCCCCCGTCGGCCGCGCCGTCACCCGCATCCTCGTCGGCGGGACCCTGGCACTGGCCGCGACGTTCGCGGTGGGCTCGCTCTTCGGAGCGACGGTCGCATAGCCTGACCTCGCGGTTTAGCCGTTATACACAGCTCCACACAACTCCACACACGCAGCGCGCTTACCGCTTCTTCAAACCCAGCCGCGGGGTGAAGCTTGCGGGGTGGCGGCGCTGCGCTGCGGCGTCGCCGATGGCCAGGCGCCACTTCGGGTCGGTCACCGGCATCTGGGAGATGGGAAACCAGCCGACGTCGGTGGATTCGTCGTCGCCGACCACGGGTTCCTGGGTGGGGTCTTCGGCCTCGCAGCGCAGCTGCACCGACATGTAGCTGGCCACGTCGCCGTTGCCGTGCGTGATGGGCCCCACCGACCCCACGCCGAGCAGCGCGGCGGCGCTCACTCGCACCCCGGTCTCCTCGAGCACCTCGCGCACCGCGGCGTCGTGCGGCTCCTCCCCCGGGTCCGCGATGCCCGTTACGGGCGTCCACTCCCCGTTGTCCGCGCGCTTTACCAGCAGCACCTCGGGCACCGCCCAGTCGGAGGTGTCGGTGGAATCGCGCAGCACGATCGCGCTCACCGAGGGGATCCACATCGGGTCGGTGCCGATCTTCTTGCGCGTTTCCACGATGAACTCAGGGATGGGCACGGCGCGGTCCTTCTTTCTGCGGCTTCGGTGGCGGGATTTCGAGTGTAGTTGGGCTACAATCTCGCACATTATGAGCACCGTGTACCGCCCCGACCAGGCGCCTGTCCCCGCGCCGCACGAGCAGGCGGAACCGGCAAAAGAACCCTGGTTGCGGCGGGTGCCTACCCCGATGTTCATCACCGCCTACGGCGCAATCCTGATCGCGATCGCGGTCGGCGCCGCAATGTTGGTCAGCTACTCCATGCACGAGCCGGACAAGGCCACCGCGCTGCCGCAGCCCGTGCGCCCCTTCAATCCCGCTCCGGCCGACCCGACCAATGTGGCAGAAAGCATCCGCACTTACCTCATCGAAGACGCCGAGGTCGGCGCCACCCACACCGGTTCCATGCTCCGCGGCACCATCGCCTCATCCGCCATGGCGCAGCCCGCGGAGCTGACCGGCCACCTCTCCCGCCTGCTCGAGCAGAACTGCCTGGACACCGTCGCGCTCACCGCACCCGACGGGATGCGCGTGAACTTCTGGGGCTTTTGCTTTTCGACGATCTCCGGCCCCACCATCTCCACCATGATCGACGTCGCGGAGGAAGAAGGCGCGGACTCCGTTTCCTTCTATAACTACGCTGACCGGGGCAACCGCCACGAGGTGACGTTAAACTGGTTCAGCGCCGGTTCAGACGACGAGCTCGACGCGCTGGCGAAGCGTTGGCGCGCCACCGAGATCCCGGAGGACCTCGTGCGCATCAACTTCACCGCGTACGGCGACGACAACGTGATCCTGATGGAAAAGGACGTCACCAGCGGCAACAAGTTTGAGCGCTACCCCGAGTTACACTCGCAGGACTAGCAGGGCTGAGCCGGGTCTCGGAACCAGGCCCTACCAGCGCTGCTCGACCCACTGGGGGTTGACCACCGTGTGGTTGATCACGGTCATGATCTGTTCCATGTTGGAGTAGCTCATGAGTTTCGGGTTGTCCATCCCCTCGTAGCACTCCTCGTCCGAGCGCCCGGCTTCGGTGCCGGAGACCACGCCGATGATCGTGGCGCGCCCGCCCACCTGGGTAAATACCGGGCCACCCGAGTCGCCTGAGGCCGCGCACACGGTGGCCACGTCGCCGAACGTCTCCTGCTCCTGCCCGGGCTGGAGGTTGACAATTTGCACGCGCTGCGTCGCCTCGAACTCCCCGCAGGTATAGCCGGTCGTGCCGCCGGTTTTGCACACGCGCTGCACCGGGCCGATGTCGTGCGCGAGGCCGGTCGGAATCGGCGCGCCAACGACCTCCATGAAGCGATCCGTGTCCGTGATCTCGATGATGCCGACGTCGATACCCCTGGTCTCCTCCGGGCCCTGCGACGACAGCCCGGAGAACACGAAACGGCCAACCTCGTGCGCGTAGTCAACCGCGGTGGCGGCGTTGGTGGGCCACACCAGATCGCCCTCCTTGCCGCAGTGCCCGGCGGTGACGGCGTAGGCCTTGCCGGCTGCATCGGTGAACGTGAACGCGGCGGTGCAGGACTGCGCCGTGAAGTGCTCGCCGGGTGCCGGGTAGTGGTCCGTGGTCTGGATCTTGGTGCCGGGCGCCCACGGCGCGAACGCCGGCATGAGCACGTTGACGGGGGCATCCGCCGGCAACGGCGCCGCGTCCGGGCCGCCGGGTGTTTGCACCTCCTCCAATGCGTGACGCTGCTCCACGGTGCCGGTTGGCACCTTCGAGGCGTTGAGGCCGAGCCACACCACCATGCCCACGAGCACAAGCGTGGAGATGATCACCGTCACCCACCCGCCCGTCTGCAGCGCGGTGGGCTTTGGCGGCCCGGGGGCCGGGGCCGCGGGCTGGATGAACGCCGGGGCGACCTCGGGAAAGGGCGCGGGGTCGCCCGGGAAATGCCACTGCTGGCCCTGCTCCGGCTGGTAGCGGCGCGCCAGGTTCTCCCGGCGGGGCTGCGGGTTACTTGGCCGCGTCACCCGGCTCGCCCTGCTCCCCCTTTTCGTGCGCCTCCTCGTCGCCCCCGTCGCCCTCAGCGGCCTGAATCTTCATGTCCCTGATGAACTTCTCCGGATCGAACTCGGTGAAGTACTCCGGTCCTGCAAACTGTTCCTGTGCCACGTTGTGCTACACCTCCGTGTTGTCAATCGCGTCGGCGATGAACTGCTTGACCGTCTCGGCGTCGTTCGGCAGGTCCACCACGTGGCGCTGCGCCTGCATGATCTCGGCGAAGCGCTCTGCAACCTCCGGTTCGACCCCGGTTGCTTCCACGATCGTCTCGGCGAACTTCACCGGCAGGGCGGTCTCCAGGATCACGATGGGGCTGGCCACCTCGTCTGCCACGCCGCGCGCGACCAGGATCCCGTCGGCGGTGTGCGGGTCCACCACCACGCCGAACTCGTCGCGGACCGCCTTGATGGTGGACACGCGGTCCGCGTGGGTGGAGCGGCCTGAGAGGAAGCCGAACTCGTCGCGGATGCGCTCGCGGATCTGCTCCCCGCCCACGTTCTCCAGCTCGGACAGGGCGAAGCCACCGTCTTTCACGCGGGTGCCAAAGAGGTCGGCGGTGAGGTGGGCGTCGCGGCCGGAGGCGTCGAAAAGCATGCGCTCGAAGTTGGACGCCTTGGAAATGTCCATCGACGGCGAGGACGTCGCGTGGGTCTCCGCGGCGGAGCGGGGCCGGTAGTCACCGGTGGTGAAGAACTCGTGGAGCACGTCGTTTTCGTTCGTGGCCACGATCAACCTGTCAATCGGCAGCCCCATCTGCTTGGCAATGTGGCCCGCGCACACGTTGCCAAAGTTGCCGGTGGGCACGCAGAAGGACACCTTCTCCTCGTTCGACTCCGTCACCTTCAGGTAGGAGGAGACGTAGTAGACCACCTGGGCGAGCAGGCGCGCGAAGTTGATCGAGTTCACGGCACCGATGGAGTACTTGGCCTTGAAGGCGGGATCGGCGTTGACTTCTTTGACCACGTCCTGGCAGTCGTCGAAGACGCCATCGAGGGCGATGTTGAAGATGTTCGGGTCATCCAGACCGAACATCTGCGCCTGCTGGAAGGGGGTCATGCGCCCGGCCGGGGTGAGCATGAACACGCGGATGTTGTCGCGCCCGCGCATGGCGTACTCGGCGGAGGAGCCGGTGTCGCCCGATGTCGCGCCCAAGATATTGATCTCCTCGCCGCGGCGGCCGAGCTCGTACTCGAACAGCTCGCCGAGTAGCTGCATCGCCATGTCCTTGAACGCCGCGGTGGGGCCTTCCGACAGGTGCGCGATGTGCAGGCCCTCACCCAGCGGGGTCACCGGCACAATCTCCTCATCCGCAAACACCGGGGTGCGGTACGCGCGGGCGGCGATCTCCTCCAAGTCGCTCGCCGGGATGTCGTCGACGTACAGCTTCAGAATCTCGGCGACCAGCGCGGCGTAGCCCTGCTCGGCGAGGAGGGTGCGCCATTCGTCGAGAAGCTGCGGCGTAATCGTCGGGTACACCGCGGGCATGAACAGGCCGCCCTCCGGGCTAAGGCCCGTGAGCAGAATGTCGGTGAACGAGTAGGCGGTGGCGGAGGTGTCGCGCGTCGAGATGTAATCCACGGAGAGAGAGTTTACGGCACCTGCCGCCCCGTCAGGATGTCCACCACGGAGCGAATCGCCGCGTCGCCGAGCTGAGGCAGGTCCCGCTTCTCCGGCGTCGGCGCGGCCGCGGTTGTGTCCCGCTTCGGCTCCACACTGATTTGCAAGGTAGCGCCGTCGAGGTCGACGCGCTCACCCGGGTCGATGCCGGCGATTTTGGCGGCCTCCACCATCGCCACCAAGTCCGCGAACGTGGCATCTTCAAGGTCAATCGAGATATTCACAGCCATGTCAGAAGAGCATATTGCTTATCGACGACCTCCGGTGTGAATCGAACTCCAGCTAGTCGAACTCCAGGGACGTCGCCTCCCCCCAAAACGCCTCCTCGACCACCCGGTACGCGCGGCGGGTGATGCGCAGGTAGTCCTCCAAGAATTCCTGCTGGTCATCCGGGTCGTATCCGGCAGAACCCGCGACCTGTGCCAGCTGTGGGCCCGGCGCCGGCAGTTGGTCGGTGCGCTTGCCCGTGACCAATACGATGGCGTTGCGTGCCCGCGTGGCGGTGAGCCAGGCGGTGCGCAAAATCCGCGCGTCGGAAACTGACAACACCGCCTGGTCCTCGAGCTCGGCGAGGAAATCGAGTGCCTCCAGCGTCGATGGTGTGCGCAGCTGCGGGTAGGTGTGGGCGTGCGACATGGTGAGCAGCTGCACCGTCCACTCGACGTCCGCAAGCGCCCCGCGGCCGAGCTTCGTGTGGGTGGCGCGGTCGGCGTTTCTGGGCAGGCGCTCGTCGTCCACGCGGGCCTTGATGCGGCGGATCTCCTTGATGTCGGCGGGCGAGGTCCCGCCCTCCGGGTAGCGGAACCCGTCGATGGCCTGGATAAACCGCTCACCCACCTCCCTATCGCCGGCGATGACGGAAGCGCGCAGGAGCGCCTGGCGCTCCCACACCTCGCCCCATTCGCGGTAGTAACGCTCGTAGGAGGCCACGGTGCGCACCACAGCGCCGGAGCGGCCCTCCGGGCGCAGCCCCAGATCCACTTCCAGCGGCGGGTCGCCGGAGGGTTTGGAAAGCCTCGTGCGCATTTGGTCCACGATCTTCGCCGCCCAGGCCAATGCGGCTGCCTCGTCCCCGCCCGCGGTGGGCTCTGCCACGACCATCACGTCCGCATCTGAGCCGTAGCCAAGTTCCGCGCCGCCGAGGCGGCCCATGCCGATCACCGCGATGCGCGCCGGCGGCTCATCCACCCCGGACGCGACGAGGTCCGAAACGATCTCCGCACGCAGCGCCGCCTCCAACACCGCCTCCCACACGTAGGTCAGCTCTAGGCAGACCTGGCGGACCTCCATGAGCCCGAGCAGGTCGGCCGAGGCAATGCGGGCAAGCTCAGCTCGGCGCAGCGACCGCGCCACGCTTACTGCCTTGTCCGGATCTTCCTGGTGGCGCTTGGCCGAGGCCACGATCGCCTTGTGCACCTGGTCGGGCGCGGGTTCTACTAACCGGGGGCCGTTGGATCCGTCGCCAAGCAACTTGACCACGTCGGGCGCGGAGATCAGCAGGTCCGAGGCGTAGGGGGAGGTGCCCAGAATGTGCATGAGGCGCTGGGAGGCCACCCCTTCGTCCCGGAGCATCCGCAGAAACCAGCTGCGGTCTTCGGCGGCCTCGGACAGCTTGCGGTAGTTCAGCAGGCCCTGGCCGGGGTCGGCCGTGTCAGCGAGCCAGTGCATGAGCGAAGGAAGGAGAATCGCCTGCAGTTTTGCCTTACGAGAAGATCCCTTGACCAGGGCGGACAGGTGATCGTAGGCGCGCGCGGGGTGGCGGTAGCCCAGCGCCGCCAGCTGGGCCTTCACGGCGTCGGCGGAGAGCGAGGCCTCACCTACCGACATATCCGCCACCGCGGCCAGAAGCGGGCGGTAAAACAGGCGCTCGTGCAAGTTGGCCACGTCCCTGCGGATGCGCTTCAAGTCGCGGCGTAGCGCTTCGGGCGCGGTACCGCGCGAATCCGCCGTGTAGCCCGCGGTGCGCGCGAGCCACCGGTTGCGCTTCTCGTCGTCATCCTCGGGCAGCTGGTGGGTGCGCTTGAAACGTTGGAGCTGCAGGCGGTGTTCCAAGAGCCGCAGATACTCGTAGGCGCTTTGCAGCACGCGCGCGTCCTCGCGGCCCACGTACCCGCCCTCCGCCAGCGCCGCCAGCGCGTCGAGGGTGTTTTGGCGGCGCAACGAGTCGTCGATACGCCCGTGCACGAGCTGCAGCAGCTGCACCGCGAACTCCACGTCGCGCAAGCCCCCGGGCCCGAGCTTCAGCTCGCGGTGGCGGATGTCGGCGGGCACGTTTTCCACCACCCGCCGCCGCATGGCCTGCACATCTTCGACGAAGGACTCGCGTTGCGACGCCTCCCACACCATCGGTGCCACGGCCTCCGAGTAGGCGCGCCCCAGATCCATCGACCCCGTCATCGGCCGGGCTTTCAGCAGCGCCTGAAACTCCCACGTCTCGGCCCACTTCTTGTAGTACGACACGTGTGAATCTAATGTGCGCACGAGTGCCCCGGACGCGCCCTCGGGCCGCAGGTTGGCGTCCACGTCGAAGAAGCACGCGGAGCCGATGCGCATCATCTCCGCCGCCACCCGGGTAATCCGCGGGGTAGCGGGCTCGGCCACGAACACCACGTCCACATCCGAGATGTAGTTCAACTCGCGCGCGCCGCACTTGCCCATCGCGATCACGGCCAGCTCCGCGTCCACCTCCTCGCCGCCGTACACCTGCCGCACCGCCACCGCTAGCGCCGCCGTCAGCGCCGCGTCCGCCAGCGCCGTCAGCCGCTCGGTGGTGTAGCGATACCCCATCGGCTCGCCGTCGCCGTGGCCTTTCACCGCGGCGAACGTGCCAGCAAGGTCGGAGGCCGCAACGCGCATCATCAGATTGCGGTAGGTCGTACGGAGCTTTTGCTTTGCGACGGCTCCGTCTTCCCCCTCCTCCCCCGCCACATGAAGTCCCGGCGTGTCTCCCTCCACGCCGACGCACCGGAGCATCTCTCGAAACATCTCGGGCGGGTCCGGGACCTCGCTCTGTAGGGTGCGCCACTGCTCGGGGTTCGCAATGAGGTGATCCGACAGGGCCGTGGACCCCCCGAGCAGTGCCATGAGCCGGGTGGCGAACACGGAGTCGTCGATAAGCGAGGTGCGAAGTGTCGGCCACTCAGTGCCGAGCGCGCCGGCGAGGCGGTGGAGGTTGTTCAGCGCGAGGTCTGGGTCGCCGGCGCCCGCGAGCGTGTACAGCGTGGCCTCGTCCTCCAGGCCGAGCTCCGCCAGGTCTTCGGCGGCGCGGGGGCTGGTGAGGCCGAGCTTGGCGGGCTTCACAGGTCGATCCCGGTGTCGGTCTCCCACGGGGTGATCTGGGAGGTGTACTCGTGCCACTCATCCCACTTGCGGCGCAGGAAGAATTCGAAGGTCTGCTCACCGAGTACTTCCGCCATGAATTCGGAACGTTCGAGGTGGCGAAGCGCCTGGTCCAGCGAGTTGGGCAGGTCGCGGTACCCCATGGCGCGGCGCTCGCGGCGGGTGAGCGCGAAGACGTCGTCGCGCGCGGGTTCCTCCAGCTCGTAGCCGCCCTCGATCCCCTTTAGTCCGGCGGCGAGCACCGCGGCGAACGCGAAGTAGGGGTTGCAGGCCGAGTCGAGGGAGCGCACCTCCACCCGGCGCGACTCCGCCTTGTGCAGGCGGTAGGTGGGTACGCGCACCATCGCAGAGCGGTTGGACACGCCCCAGGTCGCGGCGGTGGGCGCCTCGGAACCAAACTGCAGGCGTTTGTAGGAGTTCACCCACTGGTTCGTCACCGCGGAGATTTCGTTGGCGTGCTCGATGATGCCCGCGATGAACTGCCTGCCCGTCTTGGACAAGCTGATTTCATCATCCGGGTCGTGGAAGGCGTTGGTATCGCCTTCGAAGAGCGAGAAGTGGGTGTGCATGGCGGAGCCGTCGAGGTCCGCGAAGGGCTTGGGCATGAACGTGGCGTGCACGCCGTTGATTTCCGCCACTGTTTTCACGATGTAGCGGAACGTGACCACGTTGTCCGCCATGGTCAGCGCGTCGGTGTGGCGCAGGTCGATCTCTTGCTGGCCAGGCGAGCCTTCGTGGTGGGAAAACTCGGTGACAATGCCCATGTATTCCAGGGCGCTGACCGCCTGGCGGCGCAACTTCGGGGCCTCGTTGCGCTTGGCCTGGTCAAAGTAGCCGCCCTTGTCCGCAGGTTTCGGCGGTTCGCCCTCCGCACCAGGTTTGACCACGTAGAACTCGATTTCCGGGCTGGCCACGAACTCGAACCCCATGTCTCGCGCGGCGTTGATCTGGCGGCGCAGGACGTGGCGGGGGTCCGCGAACAGCGGATCGCCGTCTGGCATGGTGATGTCACAGAACATGCGGGCGGTCTGGATGCCGGAGTCCTCGTCGAAGGGCAGCGGCTGGTAGGTCGACGGGTCCGGCCGCAAGAGCGTGTCGGATTCTGAGATGCGGGAAAACCCCTCGATGGAGGACCCGTCAAAGCCCACCCCCTCCTCGAACGCACTTTCCAGCTCGGCGGGTGACATCATCACCGTCTTCAGCGAGCCAAAGATGTCAGTGAACCACAGGCGGATGAAGGCGATCTCCTGCTGCTCCACTAATCGCAGGACGTTATCTGTTTGCGCGCTCATGGTTGACCACTGTAGTGGCCGTGCCGACACGGGCAGTCCGTGTCGGGGGCCGCGCTAAGCTTGAGGTGAATTTGTTCGCAGGGTTTGTAAGGAGGACATAGATCATGGCTGATCAGCAACCCCAGAACTTCCTCGAGGTTGAGGTCAAGTTGGCCGTGGATGAGGGCACGGGAATCCCGGACCTCACCCAGCTGCCCTCGGTCGAGCGCATCGAAGGCATGCGCGAGCACAACCTCTCCGCCGTCTACTACGACACCGATGACCTGCGCCTTACCCGCTCCAAGATCACGTTGCGCCGGCGCACCGGCGGCTCCGATGACGGGTGGCACCTCAAGCTTCCCCAGGCCGACGGTTCCGGGCGCAAAGAGGTGCGAGTCGGGCTCGACGATCCCACGACGGTGCCGGAGGAGTTGCGGGCGCAGATCCGCGCCATCATCCGCAACGAGCCGCTCGGACCCATCGCCCAGGTGGATAACCGCCGCGTGGAAATCACCCTCAACGGCACCGACGGCCCGGTTGCCGAGTTTTGCGACGACCACGTCACCGCCTGGTCGCTCCTCCCCGGCGGCGAGCGCACGAGCTGGCGTGAGTGGGAGCTCGAGCTTTCAGAACCGCTTGCGGGCACCGACGACGGTATCTCCCTGATCAACCAAGCCACCAACTTCCTCATTGCCTCCGGCGCGCGGAAGTCCTCGTCCCCGTCGAAGCTGTCCACCGCGCTCGGGGATTCGGTGCAGACCGCGCCGCTGCCGCCGCATATGCAGGCGCACTCACTTGACGACGGCTCCGCGGCCAGCGCCGTCGTCTCCTCCCTGAGCAAACTGCGCGACGCGATCGTGTCCTGGGAGCCTCGCGTGCGCGCGGACGAGTGGGATTCCGTCCACCAGCTGCGCGTATCCACCCGCGAGATGCGCTCGCTGCTGGAGACGTTCGAGGGGATCCTCGAAGGCGAGCAGTTAAGCCACCTGGAAGACGAGCTGAAATACGCCGCGGGAGTGCTGGGCGAGGCCCGCGACGCCGAGGTGGTGGAGGAGCGCTTCGCCGCGCTGTTGGATTCCGACGAGTCCGGCCTCATCGACGCCCCCGCCCGCGAGCACATCGCCGGGGACATGCGCCGGGACTACGAAGCCGCGCACGGCCGCATCATCGAGATGCTGGATTCGGAGCGCTTCCTCACCCTGCTCGACGACATCGACGCGCTGCTGGCCGAACCGCCAGTGGCCGGCGAGGCCTCGAGCAAGAAAGAGGAGAAGAAGCAGTCCAAGGAGGTGCTCTACGACCACCTCGAGGGCGGCTACAAGAAGCTGCGCAAACGCCACGAGAAGGTCGGCGAGTATTACGACGACACGGATCTCCCACTCCACGAGCGCGAGGAGTACGTCCACGACGTACGCAAGGCGGCGAAGAAGCTGCGCTACTCCGCGGTTGCGGCCCAGGAAGCAGGCCTGAAGTCGGCCCGGCTGGCGAAGGCGTGCAAGGAGCTGCAGTCCAAGCTGGGTGACTTCCAGGACGCCGTCACCTCGCGCGACCGCATCGAGCGCCTTGCGAATGAGGCCCGCGAGCGCGGCGAGGACACCTTCGCCTACGGCATGCTCTACCAGCGCGAACTTGCGCGAGGCGAGCAAGCGCTCGCGGGCTACGACGACGCCGTGCGCGAGGTGCGCAAGGCGTTCAAAAAGATCAAACCGTAATCCGGCTAACTTCTCCCGCTACTTCTCCCAGGACGGGGTGGCGCCCCAGTTGTCGTCGGCCTCGTCGGCGGCGTCGGCACGCTTGGTGCGCTGGGCCGCGATCTGGAGCGCCTGCTCGGCCTCCTCGCGGGTGTCGTAGGGGCCCATGCGGTCGTCCCATCCGGACTCCTTGCCCTGCGTGACCTCGCCGGTGGACGGGTTGTAGTAGAACTTTTCGTCGGCCATGGTGGCTCCTTTCATCGGGGGTTTTCGCCCCGCCCAACCCTACCGCGCGGGTTGGTAGTGTGGTGCGCGGCAAAAAGGAGTGTGCAATGGCAGTCTTTACAACCTCCCCCGACTCCCCCGTCGACCGCGCCCGCGAGCGGCATACGCAGCGCACCGGCACCGCGCCGGCCCATGTCGCTTCCGCACCCGCGACCTGGGTGCTCATCGGCGAAAACGTCGACCATTTCGGCGGCGTGACCCTCGCCGGCACCGCTTCCCTGCGCGCCGCCGCTGCGGTGAGCCCGCGCACGGACGGCACCATTTCCATCGCCGCCACGGGCCCACTCGGGGACACATTGCTTCTCGACGACTCCGTCACCCACCCCCTCACCACACGCTGGACCGGGCTGGTCCACACCCTGATCCAGCGGCAGGTGCTCTCGCGCGATTCTTCCGGTTTCGACATCACCGTGGAATCGGACATCCCCATCGGCGCCGGCCTGGGAGCCCTCTATGCCGCCGACTGCGCGATCGCCCTCGCGCTTGCCGCGGACCACGACGACGTGGACACCGCACCCATGCGCGCCCGCCTGGCAGAGGTGTGCTCCCACGCCGTGGCCAACCACTCCACCCTCGCACTACTGCGGGCCCGCCACACCGTCGCGCTGCGCGGCGGCGACGGGGTCTGCGTGGTGGATTACGCTGACGGTTCACTCACCCAGGCGCCGCACCCCGCCCGCCACGGCGTTCGCGTCTTCTCCGTCGCCACCGAGCTTGGCGCACCCTACGACGCCCAGCGCGAGGCCATCGCGGACCGGCGCGACTTCATCGACCAGGCCTGTGCAAACTTCGGCGTATCCTCCCTGCGCCAGCTTCCCGACAACGTTGCGCGTGTCGTGCAGTGGGTCGAGGCCCGTCGCGCCGCCGGCGACGACACCGCCCCCGAGCCGGACACAGCACGCAACTGGGTCCAGTTTTGCGAGACCGAAACCCTGCGCTCGATGGCGGCCGCCAAGGCGCTTCGTTCGCGCCGCGGAAACGAGCTGTTCACGCTGCTCAACTCCCCGTCGGAGCAGCATGATTTGGCAACCCCAGACGCGCTCGTGGCCCTATGCCGCACGCGCGGCGCCGTGGCTGCCCGCCCCGCCGCGACCGGCACGTCCCAGGCAGTGCTCGCCTTCGTCCCGCTGGATAGCGCCGACGAGTTCGCCGACACGATGGCCCGAGACTTCGAGGTCGTGGAGGTGCTGCCCGGCGACTGCGCCCGGGTGGAGCACTAGTCCGCGGGCCAGGCGAACGCCACTTCCCGGCGCGCCGGATCGGCCTTGACCAGCGAGAAGCTCGCCTCCCTACCCTCCTCGGGCGTGCCCAAGGAGGAAGCCAGCACCGGCGGGTCCACGATAAACACTCGCGCACGCTCCTCCGTAGCCTTCAACGTCACACCTGGAAAGTTATGGCCGACCCACGGCTCGAGCACCGTCGCCTCCGTTAAGTGCAGGCAGGCCTTTTCCACGTTGCTGGCCACCTGGGAGGTGCGCCCCATCGTCTTGATCACCCGCGGCGCGTCCTCCACCACCCACTCCGGCACATCCTCGCCGGCGCAGATGGCCAGGCACACCTCGGTGGCGTAGCGGTCGATCAACCTGCGCAAGGGGGCCGTGACGTGCGAGTAGTAGCCGCCGATGCCCGCATGCACCTCCGGCTCCCCCACTGAGAGGTCCACGTAGCCCGACCCGCGCAGGAGCTTTTGCGCCTCACGCATCACGGCCATGCCGCGCGGCGTGTCGGCATCCACGCCGGCCAGGAATTCGCCGATGTCGCCCGCCACCTCGAAACCCAGGTTGCGCGCCTCCCGGCGAAACTCCGCCTCCGCCCCCGCATCGGCGGGCCCCAGCGTGCGCAGAAACCCCACGCCCGCTTCCACCATCATCCGCCCCGCCACCATGCCCGTAAGCAGCGAAATCTCGGAGTTGTAGTCCATCACCGGGTGCCGCGGCTCGATCACCAGCTCAAACGTCTCGCCGTCGCCCACCACCCGCACCGACGGCAGTCGCAGGTTAATCGCGTGCCTGCGTAGCGACGACCTCTGGCGCAACCGCCCCACCTCAGGCAACAACGCAATGGACGGGTGCGGCCTGCCTGCCTCGAAGTCGGCGTGCACCCCGTCATAATCCAGCCGGGCCACCGAGCGAACGAGGGCTCGTTCGACGTGGGCGTGGAGGACCTCGGCTTCGTCGTCAAGCGAAAAGCTCCACAGCACCGCGGGGCGGTCGACGTCCGGTAGGAGCGACGCGGAGCCCTCTGAAAGCTCCTCGGGGTGCAGCCGCGCGGGCTCGTCGGGCAGGTAGATGGTCTGGCCGCGCTCGAGCGAGGCCTCGCGGACGGCGCCGCTGGGCTCCACGAACGCCGCGACGTCCGCGATCGCGTATCGCACCAGGTAACCGGTATCGGTGCGCTCGATGTGCACCGCCTGGTCCAAGTCCATGGAACCGACGGGGTCGATGGTCACCAGGGGGATCTCCCGCGCGTCCCGCCGCGCGCCAGCGAAGCGGTCCGTAAGCTGCGCCGCCTCCGCGTGCTGGTCGGGGGTGAAGCCGCGCGCGACACCGAACTCGCGGGCGATGTCGCTGAAATCCAGGGGCGCGGCGTAGAGCTTCATAACCGCCCATCGTGCCAGAGAAAAGGGGCGAATGAGTCGGCCTGTGAGCCGGATTCTGTCCCCCATAAGGGGTGGCGACCATCCATCTGGACCGCGCGTTGCCACACGGCCTCAAGCAGCTACCTTCGGACTGGGCGGGCAGCCTGCGTCCGACAACCTCCGCTCTTTGAACGGGGGCTCTTGCCTTGCTCCCGGTGGGGTTTACCTGGCCACGCGTGTCACCACACATGCCGGTGCGCTCTTACCGCACCCTTTCACCCTTACCCGGTTGCCCGGGCGGTCTACTTTCTGTTGCACTTTCCCGCGGATCGCTCCGGGTTGCTGTTAGCAACCACCGTGCCCTGTGGAGTCCGGACTTTCCTCGACGCACGCCTTCCCGCACACACGGGTGGTTCGTGGACGCCGCGGCCGCCCGGCCGGCTCATTCGCGGTTTGCAAGCATACGCCCCGCAGCGGCTTTCTTTCCAGCCCGGCCCCGCTGAGCTCTACAACCGCCTAGAGCTCAATGCTTCCGTCAGACGAAAATCCCAGGTGAAACAGTGACGGAATTCGCCACACCCACGTTGAGCTCTGGTTTGCCCCAGAGCCCAGCACTACAGCGCAGCCCGGTGGTGCGCCACGTCATTGAAGCAGCGCACCACGCCGTGCTCGCCGTAGAACTCGACGACGGAGATGCTCGCCAGATCCAAGAACATGTGCTGCATCGCCTCCGCGGAGCACCCCAGCGCCTGCCTCACCACCGATTTCACCGGCATCATGTGCGTCACCACCAGCACGGTCTTTCCCTCGTACTGCTCCTGCAACTTCAACCGCGCACGGGTGACGCGCCTGTGAAACTTCGCCACCGACTCCCCGCCGGGCGGCGCGTTATTCGCAGAGGCCTGCCACTGCGCGTACGCGTCCGGGTCTTGCGCTGCGGCCTCCTCGCGCGTGAGCCCCTCGAAGTCACCGAAGTCGATCTCCGCAAACCCCTCGACCGTCTCCACCTCGTCGAACCCCAGCGCATCCGCGGCAAACCGCGCCGTCTCCTGCGCACGCGCGCGAGGCGACGCCACAATCGCGTCGATCTTCGCGAACTTCGTCAGCGCCTGCGCCGCCCGCTCGGCCTGCGCCCGCCCCTTCTCCGTCAGCGCCGGATCGGACACGCCCGACAGCCGGCTCTTCGCCGAGTGCGCCGTCTGCCCGTGTCGCAGCAGCACAAAGCGGGTGCGCGGCGCGTCCCAGGGAGAAGCCGTCTCATGCGCCTTTTGCTTATCGACGACCTCCGGTTTCACCCCACTTCCCCCAATCACACCCGGAGCATCCCCACGCGCGGCGGCATCCATTGCCACGTTCGATAGCTCGTCGGCCTTTTTGTTCTTGGCGCGCGGGACCCAGGTGTAGGTGACCTGCTCGAACTCCGAGGCCAGCGCGCGAGCCTGCCGGGCCAGTTGCTGCATGTCGGGGTGCTTGATCTTCCAGCGCCCCGTCATCTGCTCGACCACGAGCTTGGAGTCCATGTGCACGTCCACGGCGCTCGCCCCGAGCTCGCGGGCGGCCTCGAGGCCGCGCAACAGCCCGTGGTATTCGGCGACATTGTTCGATGCCTTCTTGCCCACCACGTAGGCGATCTCTGCGAGCGTGTCGCCGTCGGGGCCGTAGACCACGGCCCCGGAGCCGGCCACGCCCGGGTTGCCGCGGGAGCCGCCGTCGCAGTACATCTGAACGCGCATCAGTCGGTCACCCGCACGAGCAGGGTGCCGCAGTTCGGGCAGGTGGGCAGCTCGTCTTCGGGGGCCGCGAGCACCTCGGCGCGCTCGCCCGGGGGCAGCTGGATGAAGCACCCGCCGCAGGTCCTGCCGTTGAACGCGGCCACGCCCACGCGATCAGCCACCTCGAGCACGTCCGCGGGCAGCTTCGCGCGCAGGGCTTCCGTGTCCACCTGTTCGACCTCGGGAAGCGCGTCGACGGCGCGCTGGGCGGCCTCGACCTTGCGGTTGGCTTCGTCCACGCGCGCGGCGTGCACGTCGCGGTTGTTGCGCAGCGCGGCGATCTCGTTGTGCGCCTCCTTGAGCTCGTAGAGCAGGTCGGCGATGCGCGACTTCGCGGCGTAGCGGTCGTGCTCCAAATCCCTGCGGCGCACCGGGTCGGTTTCGGCGCCCAGCTGACGCTTGTCGTCCAGCTCGCGGCGCTTGAGCTTGCGCTCATCTTCTTGGATGCGCAGGATCTCCAGCTCCATGTCATCGACGGCGAGTTGGGCTGCGGAGGACGCGGTGATGAGCCGGTCGCGTTCGTCGATAAGCTTTTGTAGCTCTTGCTCTTCCGGGCGCTGGGTGGGGCGCCCGGCGCGGCGCTCGGCGTCCGCGAGTTGGATGAGGACGGGCTGCAGGTCGGCAGAAAGGTGCATGGTCTCCTCCTTAACGCGTGGGGTGGGCGGACACGGTCCACGGGTCCGTGCGAATGTGCAGGATCTCGGTGTCCACGCCTAGGGGCGCAACGATACCTTCCGCCTGGGTGGTCCACGGAAACTCGCTGGCCCAGTGGGCGGTGTCGATGACGGCGGGCCCGCCCGCGCGCAAGTGCTCGTCGACGGGGTGGTGGCGCAGGTCGGAGGTGACGTAGACGTCCACGCCCAACCGGGAGACGTCCGACAAGAACGAGTCGCCCGAGCCTGAGGACACCGCCACCTTCTTCACCACCCGCTCCGGGTCGCCGGCGGCGCGCACGCCCCACGCGGTCTCGGGCAGCGCGTCGGCAACCTGCTGGGTGAAGTCGCGCAGCGTCATCGGCTGATCCAACTCACCGATGCGCCCCAGGCCGGTGGCCTGCGAAAGGTCTTGCGTGTCCTCCATGCGCACCACGTCGAACGCGGGTTCTTCGTACGGGTGGTGCGCACGCAGCGTATCGACGAGCTTTCGCCGCAACCTCCCCGGCGCCACAAACTCGACCCGGACTTCGGGCGCCGAGAAGTGTTCCCCGACCACGCCGTCGGCCGGATCCGCCCCCTCCTCGGGCGTGAACTCGCCGGTGCCCTCGACAGAGAACGCGCACTCGCGGTAGTCCCCGAGCGCACCCGCCCCGGCCTCGAACAGGGCGCGCTTGAGCTTGGCCGCGTCGGCGGGCGGGACCTGCACGCCCCACTTATCCGTCGCGTCCAACACAACCGGCTTGATGGGCCGGCCAGGCGTGATGCCGACGAGCTCGGCGAGCTTGTCCGACACGCCTGGGCGCGCCGAGTCCGCATTCGTGTGCGCGGCAAAGAGCGCGCACCCGCCCGTGATCAGGGTGTGGATGACCTTGCCCTTCGGCGTACCGGCGGAGACGGAGTGCACCCCGCGAAGCAGCAGCGGGTGGTGGACCACGAGCAGCTGCGCGCCGGCGGCGACCGCGGCCTCGGCCACCTCCTGGGTGCAGTCGAGGGCGAAGGCCACCTTTGCTACCTCTGCATCCGGGTCGCCGCAAATCAAGCCCACCTGGTCCCAGCTTTCGGCCAGCTGGGGCGGGTAGGCGGCCTCGAGTGCACTGACAACGTCCTGTACGCGAATCATGGCGCCTAGCCTACAAAGCTGGAAAGCTGGGAACACGTGACACCGAAACCAACCGTGCTGTTCGACGTCGACGGCACCATCATCGATTCCTTCCCCGGCATCCGCGAAGGCTTCCTCATCGGCCTGGGCGAGGTCGGTTGGGACATCCCGGACGAGGAGTTCATTCGCCGCATTCCCGGCCCGCCCATGCGCGAGACCATGGCCACCCTGGGCATGGACCCCGCCACGGTTGAGCGGGCCATGCGCGCGTACTCCGACTTCATGTCGGACGAGGGGTGGCAGAAGTTTGGGGTGTTTGAGGGGGTGCCGGAGGTCGTCGCAAAGCTGAGGCGCGATGGGTTCGGTGTGTGTACTGCGACGTCGAAGACGGAGAAGTTCGCCCGCCTTGCGCTCGAGCGCATCGGCGTGTGGGAGCACGTCGAGTTCTTCGGCGCGGCGACGGCGGACGGGACCCGGTCGAAGAAAGTGGACGTGATCCGCTACGTCATGGATCATGTACACCCGGCGCGGCCGATCATGGTCGGCGATCGCGAGCACGATTTCGACGGCGCCGCCACCTTCGACATCCCCGCCGTGGCCGTGACGTGGGGGTACGGCACCGAGGACGAGTGGGACAAGGCGCGCTGGCGGGCGAACGACGCCGCCGAGCTGGAAAGGATCATCCGTGAGTACTGAGAATCAACCGCAGCTGCACATCGACTTCGTCTGCACCGGCAACATCTGCCGCTCCCCGATGGCGGAGGTGATCGTGCGCGACAAGTTCGAGGACGCCGGTCTGGCGCAGCAGGTGCGCGTGACCTCCTCCGGCATCGGCGGCTGGCACATCGGCCAGCAGGCGGACGAGCGCGCCCGAGCGGAGCTGAAAGCCGCAGGATACGACGGTGAATCCCACCGCGCCCAGCAGTTCGGCGGCGAGCAGTTCGACGCGGACCTGATCGTCGCGCTCGACACCAATCACGTCTCCGAGCTGGTCGCGCGCGGGGTGCCGGAAGAGCGGATCCGGCTGCTGCGCTCCTTCGACCCGGAAGCCCCGGAAGGCGCGGGCGTGGAAGACCCCTACTACGGCGGGCCGGAGGGCTTCGTACAAACCCGCAAGCAGATCGAAGCGGCCGCCGACGGCATTCTGGCCTGGGCGAGGCAGCGGCTAAGCTAAGCAAGTGTGAAGAACCAAGGTTGGAAGCGGCTTCTCACCCCGGGCTGGGTGATCACGGCGCTGCTCATCGGCCTCTTTTCCTACTACGCGTTCACGTTCCTCGCCCCCTGGCAGCTGGGCAAAAACGAGGCGTTGGTTGAGCGCAACGAGCACATCTCCCAGGCGTTCGAGCACGACCCGCAAGCGATCGGCGACGTGCTCCCGCCAGACGGGACCCTGGCCAAGGACAACGAGTGGTCCCGCGTGTTCGCCACCGGCCGCTACACCGGACCCGACGTGCTGCTGCGCTTGCGCCCCATTGACCGCACCCCCGCGTTCCAGGTGCTCACGCCGTTCACCCTGACGTCGGGGCCGCGCTCCGGCACGACCATCCTGGTCAACCGCGGCTGGGTCCCGGCCGTCGATTCGACCCAGGTTCCCGAAATCGACGCCGCCCCCACCACCGAGGTCACCCTCACCGCCCTGGTGTTGCCGCAGGAGCCCGTCCACTCCTCCGCGCCGCTTGAAGAGCAGGGCTACCAGATGGTCTACTCCATCAACCCGCCCCAGGTCGCCGAACTCACGGGCACCGACCTGACCTCCCCCTACCTGCAGCTTCTCGGCGGCTCCCCGGGCGTACTCAACCCCATCCCGCTGCCGCAGCTCGAAACCGGCAACCACCTCTCCTACGGCCTGCAGTGGATCCTCTTCGGCCTGGCCGCACCCGCCGGCCTCATCTACTTCCTGGTCGCCGAAACGCGCGAGCGGCGCCGCTTCGAGGAAGAGCAGGAGCAATTGCTTATCGACGACTCCGTTGCCACCGCACCCCCCAACCCAACCCGCACCCGATACAGCTCCTCTCGCGCCAACCCGTGGGCGAAGGCCTACGATAAGGAAGCCGAGCGCTAGCAGTTCCTGGGAGGTATCACGGTGCGCGATTATGAGCAGTTGGACGACGTCCTGGCCACCCTCGCCGTCGCCGGCGTCGAGCTGGCCGCCGACGTGGAGCCGGCCGATGTGGAAGACGCGATCGCGGACGACCCCGTCACCTTTCCCAACCGCCCCTACGCTGCCCTGCTCCACCTCGCAGGGCCCGAGGGCGAGGACCTGTTCGCCCTGACCTCGCCCTACACCGACCTTTCCGCCCGTGCGGCGAAGGCGACCCGTGCCGGCGGCCAGTACCTCTGGGAGCTGGCCGTCGTTCCCGACGCCGCCGGCGCGAACACCGGTTCCGCCCGGGTGCGCTACAGCGAGTGGGACGTCGCCGACGTGGAATTCGACGGCACCTCCCCCACCTTCGAGCTGGGGATCCTCGCCGCTATCGAGGCCCGCGCACTGTAAGCCCGCGCCGGTTTCGGATCGCGGTTTTGGATCGCGGTTGGCCCCTCTGCTAGTCTTCACCCCACGCGCGCCGTTAGCTCAGCTGGAAGAGCAACTGGTTTACACCCAGTAGGTCGGCGGTTCGAGCCCGTCATGGCGCACACATCGAGAGCCGGTCTCCCCGCACAGGGGCGACCGGCTTTTTTGCAGTTAGCGCTTCGGCGCGGTCAGGCACGAGCCCTGCCACGCACCGAACCGGTCCGCCTTCGTTTGCACGAACCCGGCCAGCTGCGCCGATTCCGAAATCTCCCCCGGGTGGATGCCGCCGGGTTTGTCCGCCCGCGGGGTCATCAGCCAGATCTTGCCGTGGCCCCCCAGGTTGCGCGACGCGTCGACGAGCTCGTCCACCAAGTCCCCGTCTCCCTCCCTGAACCAGAGAAGGACGGTGTCGCAGGGTTCGACGGAGTCGTCGTCAAGCAACTCGGCTCCAATGGCATCCTCAATGGCCTCGGAGATGGCGGAATCCGCGTCGTCGTCCCAACCGATTTCCTGGACGACATCGTCCGGGCCGATGCCGAGACGCGCGGCGTACGTGTCCACGCCTGTGGAGCTCAAGGTGCGTTGTCCTCCTGCGATGTAGGGCTGTGTGCTGGGCGTCATCCTACAGCCGCACGGTGCAGTTGTGTGAGCAACCCGAATAAGGCAGTGATAAGTGCCACCAATGCCCGGGGCGCGGCTGAAGGCAACAGCCAAAGGACGTATCCTTGGGATGTATCTGCCCGAATGTATTCCAGGAGGTTTTCGTGGCCGACAAAGAACAAGACATGATCGACGCACGGGTGAAGGCCGGCTCGCAGGTAGACTCCAACATCCTCTCCCTGCGCGAGGGCGTGGCGTCCTACCTGCACGACGCCGACCCGGAGGAGACCCAGGAGTGGATGGACTCCCTCGACGGGTTGCTCGACTCCTCCGACCCGGAGCGCGCCCGCTACCTCATGCTGCGCCTGATCGAGCGCGCCAACGCAAAGCGCGTTGACCTGCCGGCACTGTCCTCGACGGACCTGGTGAACACCATCCCGACCCAGCTTGAGCCGGAGTTCCCGGGCGACGAGAAGATTGAGAAGCGCTACCGCCGCTGGATGCGCTGGAATGCCGCCGTGATGGTGCACCGCGCGCAGCGCCCCGGCATCAAGGTCGGTGGCCACATTTCCACCTACGCCTCCGCCGCGGCCCTCTACGAGGTCGGCTTCAACCACTTCTTCAAGGGCAAGGACGCCCCGCAGGGCGGCGACCAGGTCTTCTTCCAGGGCCACGCCTCCCCCGGCATGTACGCCCGCGCCTTCATGGAGGGCCGCCTGACCGAGGACGACCTCGACGGCTTCCGCCAGGAGCACTCTCGCGAGCAGGGCGGCCTGCCCTCCTACCCGCACCCGCACGGTATGCCTAAGTTCTGGGAGTTCCCGACCGTGTCCATGGGCCTTGGCCCCATGAACGCCATCTACCAGGCGCGCTTTAACAAGTACCTGCAGGACCGCGGCATCAAGGACACCGACCAGCAGCACGTCTGGGCCTTCCTTGGCGACGGCGAGATGGACGAGCCCGAATCCCGCGGTCTCATCCACATGGCCTCCCTCTACGGCCTGGACAACCTCACCTTCGTGATCAACTGCAACCTGCAGCGTCTCGACGGCCCCGTGCGCGGCAACGGCCAGATCATCCAAGAGCTGGAGTCCTTCTTCGTGGGCGCCGGCTGGAACGTGATCAAGGTTGTGTGGGGCCGCGAGTGGGACGAACTTTTGGAGAAGGATGAGGACGGCGCTCTCGTCCACATCATGAACACCACCAAGGACGGCGACTACCAGACGTTCAAGGCCAACGACGGCGCATACGTGCGCGAGCACTTCTTCGGCCGCGACGAGCGCACCCTGAAGCTGGTCGAGGACCTCTCCGACGAAGAGATCTGGGCTCTGCGCCGCGGCGGCCACGACTACCGCAAGGTCTACGCCGCCTACAAGCGCGCGATGGAAACGAAGGGCAAGCCGACCGTCATCCTCGCCCACACCATTAAGGGCTACGGCCTGGGCCACAACTTCGAGGGCCGCAACGCGACCCACCAGATGAAGAAGCTGACCCTGGAGGACCTGAAGCAGTTCCGCGACAAGCAGCAGATCCCGATCTCCGACGAGGAGCTGGAGAAGGATCCGTACCTGCCGCCGTACTACCACCCGGGTGAGGACGCCGAGGAGATCAAGTACCTCAAGGCCCGCCGCGAGGAGCTGGGCGGTTACCTGCCGGAGCGCCGCGAGGACTTCACCCCGCTGGAGCAGCCCGACTTTGAAAAGACCTTCAAGGCCCTGTTCAAGGACTCGGGCAAGCAGGAAGTCGCCTCCACCATGGCGCTCGTGCGCACTTTCAAGGCACTGATGCGCGACAAGGAAATTGCCAAGCGCGTGGTGCCGATCATCCCGGACGAGGCCCGCACCTTCGGCCTGGACTCCTGGTTCCCGACCCTGAAGATCTACAACCCGCACGGCCAGAACTATGTGCCGGTGGACCACGACCTGCAGCTGTCGTACAAGGAGGCCACCGACGGCCAGATCCTGCACGAGGGCATCAACGAGGACGGCTCCTCCGCCTCCTTCATCGCCGCGGCGACCTCGTACGCCACCCACGGCGAGCCGATGATCCCGATGTACATCTTCTACTCGATGTTCGGCTTCCAGCGCACCGGCGACAACTTCTGGGCCGCCGGCGACCAAATGGGCCGCGGCTTCATCATCGGCGCCACCGCCGGCCGCACCACCCTGTTCGGTGAGGGCCTGCAGCACATGGACGGCCACTCCCCGATCCTGGCCTCCACCAACCCGGCCATGGCCGTCTACGACCCAGCGTTCGCCTACGAGATGCCGTACCTGGTGTCCAAGGGCATCGAGCGCATGTACGGCGACGGCAAGGGCGAGAACGTGATGTACTACATCACCGTCTACAACCAGCCGCACCACCAGCCGGCACGCCCGGAGAACCTGGACGTCGAAGGCCTGCACAAGGGCATCTACCTCTTCGAAGACGCCGCCGACCTGGACAACAAGGTCTCCCTCCTCGCGTCCGGCGTGGGCATGCAGCAGGCGATCCGCGCCAAGGAGATCCTGGAAAACGAGTACAACGTCGGCGCCGCCCTGTACTCCGTGACCTCCTGGACCGAGCTCGCCCGCGACGGCCAGCGCAAGGCCACCGAGCAGCTGCGCAACCCTGACGCCGAGGTGGAGGAGGCATTTGCCACCACCCAGCTCAAGCAGACCGAGGGCCCGTACATCGCCACCAGCGACTTCGCTTCCGACCTGCAGGAGCAGATCCGCGCATACGTCCCGGGCCAGTACATCGTCCTGGGTGCGGACGGCTTCGGCTTCGCCGACACCCGCGAGGCCGCCCGCCGCTACTTCAACATCGACGCCGAGTCGATGGTTGTTGCAGCCCTGCTCGGCCTGGCCAACGAGGGCAAGATTGACAAGTCCGTCGCTGCCAAGGCAGCCAAGGACCTGAAGATCGACGACCCGACTGCCGCCCAGCCGATCCAGGACTCCGACGACGAGGGTCCGGAGAACGCCGCCGAGTAGTGGTTAGGAAAAACGCCGCTCCCGGTGCCGGGGGCGGCGTTCTTCTTTCCTGTCTCTTGCGGTGCGCTGTGCTGTTCGGTGCGCTAGAACGGCAGCGACGGTAGCTGCGGCAGCTGAGGCAGGGCCCCGCCCCACACCGCCATCGCCACTGCGATGAGCCCGCCAAGCGCAGCAACCACGCCGAGCGCAAGCGCCACCTTCTGCAGCGGCGAGGACCCGGTCTCCTTCCCTTCCGGGAAGCACGCGATGTCTTGGTCCTCATCCACAGGTGCAGGAGGCTCGGTAGTTTCCTTGGGTATCACCGCACCGACGCCGGTGTTACCCACGGTGACCGAGACCTTCTGCGTGGAGCCATCCGCAAACTTGGTCCTTACCGTGAACGTGGCGCCGTAGCGGGTGTTCGTTGGCACCGTCACGGTGAGCGCGCCGGTCTTGGCGTCGATGCTGGGCTTCCACTCCGCGGGCCCCTCGACCGACCACACCGCGTCGGCGGGGAGCGGAATCTGCATCAAGTTGAACGGTTCAACCGTGACGGTTTTGCCCGGATCGACCGAGATGTTCTCGTCGTATTTCGGCTGGTACAAGTACGCGTGCTCCGGAACCAGCTTGGGATTTACCCGGATGTAATCGACTGACTCGTCGGGGTAGATCACCTGCAGCGGGATCTCTTCGGTGTTCACGCCGCGCTGCGGCAGGTTCGCCTTAGACCCGGAGAACCACACCTGCAGCTGCGTACCCTCGGCCTGCACGAAGAATTTCTTCGCCCTCCGGTCCTCCCCGCCGTAGAACAACCGCGCCCCCTCCGGCACGCCCTGCAGTTCATAGAACGCCGGCGTGCTGTAGAAATCGCCAGCTTTAAACCGAACGACCTGCTCGGCATCCGCAAAGTACGGGTCGTATTGGTCGGCCATCATGCCCACGCCGGACTCGACCAGCACGGGCTGGCAGACGGCGACCTCCTGCGCCGCCGCGACCCCGGGCGCCGCGACAAGGAGACACAGGGCGATTGATGCAACACGGCGCTTCATAGTCATGGGCACTTACTATATCGGCATGGAACTTTCGCAGCGCCTGGATCTCGGGGCGATCGAGGTCGAGGAATCGCAGGACACGTACGAGAGGTTGAGGGAACTGGTGGAGGGGGTAACCGGAGGCGTCGTCAAGCGGGATGCTCCGCTCGAGATTTCCTCGCTCGACCGCATTGAGCTCGCCGTGCGCATCGAGGAGCTCTTCGGCGTGCGTATCGACGAAGAAACCTACAGTTCCCACCGCACCGCCGAAGAGCTGGCCGCATTTGTGGAGAAGCACCAATGATTTCGTACCTGACAGATATGGACGGCGTGCTGCACCGCGAAGGCAGTGTCATCCCGGGCGCGGAGGAGTTCATCGCGGCGCTGCGCAGCGAGGGCATCGATTTCATGGTGCTGACCAACAATTCGATGCAGACCCCGCGCGACCTGTCGGCGAAGCTGCAGCGTATGGGGTTGGACATTGAGCAGGAGCGGATCTGGACGTCGGCGACCGCCACCGCCCGGTTCCTGGAGCAGCAGGCGGGCGAGGCGTCCGCGTACGTGATCGGCGAGGCGGGGCTCACGACCGCGCTGCACGAAATCGGGTGGATCCTTACCGACGCCGACCCGGACTTCGTCGTGTTGGGCGAGACGCGCACGTATTCGTTTGAGGCGATCACTACGGCGTCGAACTTGATCCGCAACGGTTCCCGCTTCATTGCTACGAACCCGGACATGACCGGGCCCGGGCCTGCCGGGGTGGTGCCGGCGACGGGGTCGGTGGCCGCGATGATCACGGCCGTGACCGGCAAAGAGCCCTACTACGTGGGCAAACCGAACCCAGTGATGATGCGCTCCGCGCTGAACAACATCGGCGCGCACTCGGAACACACCGTCATGATCGGCGACCGGATGGACACCGACGTCAAGTCCGGCCTGGAAGCCGGTATGCGCACCATTCTGGTGCGCACGGGCATTTCCGACGACGCCGAGGTCGACCGCTTCCCCTACCGCCCGACCGCCGTGGTGGACTCCGTGGCGGATCTCGTGGATCGCATCCGCGACCCGTTCAGCGACGGGTTCTACGGTGAGGATGGCGGTGGTTCGGGGGATGAAACCTAGACGCCGTCAAGAAAGCAGTTCTTGGGCCCTGGCAACCAGCTTTTCAGCACCGCTCATCCCCCTAAGAGCCCCCATCACCTTCCCCGCATCACCATATATGACTCGGGCGTCGTTGAGGAGGTTCTGGCGGAACGTTTCCGAAATTGAGGTATCCGCGTTGAACGCGATCACGTTCGCCGTGGTGCCGGTCCAAGCGTGGATTTGCTCGACAAGCTCGTCAACGCGGCTTTCAACCGCGTCAGTGTGCCCCTCATCCGAGACAAGCACCAAGAGGTCAATGTCACTGTCCGGAGTCATCTCTCCCCGAGCAGCCGAACCGAAGAGCACAACGCCGATAATTGGCAGACCCCATTGCTCAACTGATGCCGCAATTCGTCTTTGCAGTTCTGCGCCTGCCTTTACGATGGCCTCGACGTGATCTGCGAGCAGGTGGGCACGGTTGAAGGTAAAACCGCGGGTGGGGCCAAGATGTTCCTCTATAAGCAGACCACTCGCATTGAGCCGGTCGAGGCTGCGGCGGATGCTCGAAAGGGAAACGGCAGGGGCTAGGTCACTGATCTGCCGGGCGGTCATCGGCACCCGGGTTTGCGCAAGCTGTTTTAACACGGCCGCGTCCGAGTCGGACGCGATCTCAAGGAGGGGGTTCTGGAGCCGCATAAGGGCAGCATATAGCGTCGGATGCCAAAAATGAACCACCTGTCTCAAAAATGACACAGGCGGTTCAAATTTGGCGTACGGGCGCTAGGGCTACACCTTCGAGTCAGAACCCGCGACGTAGAAGCGCTGGACGTTGACGAATTCGTCCATGCCCAGCGGGCCGAGCTCGCGGCCCAGGCCGGACGCCTTCACACCGCCGAAGGGCAGCTCGGCGCCGCGGGCCTGGGGGATGTTGACGTGGATCATGCCGGTGTCGATGCGCTCGGCGACACGCTTCGCGCGCTCCTCATCGGTGGACATGACGGCGCCGCCCAGGCCGTAACGGGAGTCGTTGGCAAGCTCGATGGCTTCCTCCTCGGACGTCGCCTTGTACACCTCGGCCACGGGGCCGAAGTACTCCTCGTAGAACGACGGGGAGCCGACCTCGATGCCGGTGACCACGGCCGGCGCGAAGTAGGCGCCGTCGCCCTCGACGGTGCCGCCGACATGCACCGTGGCGCCGCCGTCGACGGCCAGGCGCAGCTGCTGCTCCAGCATGACGGCGGCGTCGCGCGAGGACAGCGGGTAGTACTCGTTGCCCTCGCCGGGCGCCAGCGGGTCGCCCTGCGAGTATGAGCCGGCGATGCGGACGAGCTCGTCAACGAACTCGTCGTAGATGTCCTCCATCACAATCATCTTCTTGTTGGAGGTGCAGGCCTGGCCGGTGTTGGAGATGCGCTTGTCCCACGCAGTCTGAGCGGCGGCGGGCACGTCGGCGGCGTCGAGCACGATGTAGGCGTCGGTGCCGCCGAGCTCAAGCACGCAGCGCTTCAGCGCCTCACCGGCCTGCTTGCCAATGGCGCGCCCGGCGCGCTCGGAGCCGGTCAGCGACACACCCTGGACGCGGTCGTCGGAGATCAGGGTCGAGATCTGGTCGTGCGTTGCGTAGATGTTCGTGAACAGGCCCTTCGGCGCGCCGGCTGCCTCGAAGATGTCCTGGGTCGCCTGGGATGAGCGGGGGCAGATCTCGGCGTGCTTGACCATGACCACGTTGCCCGCCATCACCGCGGGCGCCGCGAAGCGCGCCACCTGGTAGTACGGGAAGTTCCACGGCATGATGCCCACGATTACGCCGAGCGGCACCTTACGCAGCACCGCCGTGCCGCCCTGGCTGGTCGGGATCTCCTGGTCGGCGCCGAATTGGGCTCCGTTATCGGCGTAGTAATTGAAGATTTCGACGCAGTCGTCGACCTCGCCGTCGCCCTCCTCGACGGACTTGCCCATCTCTTCGGCGATGATGCGGGCGAGGTCGGCCCGCCGGTCGTCGAAAAGCGAGGCGATCTTGTGCAGTACCTCAGCCCGCGCCTCGTAGGAGCGCTCGCGCCACTGCTTGAACGTGTCGTCGGCGGTGGAAAGCGCCTGCTCAAGGGCATCGTCGGTGATGAAGTCGAAGGTTTCGACGATCTCGTTGGTTTTCGGGTTTTGTACGCGATATGGGTTAGACATGCAGCCCATCGTACGCGCGGAGCTGCGCCCGGAAGCCCTCCTTTTGCGCGAGTGCCGCCAGCGCCTGCGCGAACGGCTCGACCTCGGCCTCGGTGGCCCAGATCCGCTCCTCGCACGAGTACGTGCGGTCCGGCGAGCGACGCCAGCGCGTGAACCACACCTCGCCGGGCTCGCCTTTGGGCAGCAGGAGCATGTGCTTTTCGACGGCTCCGCGCAACCGCCCAGGCATCATTTCCACGCGAAGGGTCCACAGAAGTGTCGGCGTGAGATCAGTCGGCGCTGCGAGCGTTGCAGTCATTGTGGGGACCTTCCTTTTGTGCTGTAAGGCGCACCCGTGCCCGGTGACTAAGCGGGCGGCCGCGCGCGGTGACTAGTCGCGCGCGGCGGTGGGTGCGAGACGAGAGGTTCGTCTTCCCCAACGGCCTCTGTGTGCTCGTGGGCGATCTTGCGTCACAGAAGTTGACTGCGGCAACCCTCAAGTAGGTGTTCATCCCCCCGTTTATTGAACCTCCGGTTGAGGTTGAAACGACCCCGCCCGCCTAAAGCAACCGCACCGCCAGCACGCCCGCAAAGATCAGCACAAGCCCGACGACCCGGCGCGCGGTTACCGGCGAGCGGTGCGCCCCGAATGCGCCGACCGACTCCATGACCTGTCCCCCGACGATCGTGCCCGCATTGAACGCGATCACGGTCGTGGCGGTGCCGAGGAGCGGCGACAGCGTCGCGCCGGCGATAACGAAGATGGCGCCGACCATGCCGCCGAGCCACATCCACCAGGGTCCCGGCGCGGGTTTCGTCACGAGCTGGCGCGGGCTGGATACGGCGGCCGCGATCAGGAGCAGGATCGCCCCCACCGTCAGGTTCACCTCCGCAGCGTGCAGCGACGAGCCGGCGATCGTGCCCAGGTACCCGTTCACCGCCGTCTGCGTCGCCGAACCCATGCCGACACCGACGCCGATCAGGCGGTATAGCCACGCGTCGGGTCCCTGCGCAGCACCGGACCCGCCCGGCCGCAGCACGAAGAAGATACCGGCGATGACCACGAGGGCGCCAAGGATTCGCCAGCCGGACACATGGATAAGCGGGGAGCCGAAGAGGCCGAACTGGTCGATGAGCAGGCCCATCACCACCTGCCCCAGGATCGGCAGCACCACCGTCTGCACCGCCCCGAGCTTGGGGAAGAGCAGGATGTTGCCAAGCACGAAGCACACGCCGAACACGCCGCCCAGCCAGATCCACCACGGGTTGTTGCCGGAGAGATCCGGCAGCGGGTTGCCGCGCAACACCACCGTTGCAAGGATCGAACACGCGAGTGCGACCGTAAACGAAATCAGCGCGGACACCACGGGGCGATTGCTTACCGACGATCGGAGGCGCGAATTCGCCGCCGTCTGCACAGGGATGATCGCCCCCACCGCCAGGGCCACGAGGAGGAGCATGCGGCGCTATTGCTTCTCGACGAGCACGTTCACCCCGCCCAGGTCCGCCAGCTCCTCGCCTTCGAGCACCTCGGACTTCACCTCGACCGGGTCGACCGCGCCGTCACCAGTCTGGCGCGCGCGGGCCGGAACGGAACCGGACCCGTCCCCGGCGACGTTGCCGACAGCGTCAGCGCCCGGCACACCCTCCAACGCACCTTCCGCCCCACCGGAGACCGCCTCGTCGAAGACCACGTCGCAGCCGATCCAGGTGCGGGAGCGGATGTTGGTGACGTCGGTGAGCGGGACCTCGAGGTCGTCTCCGTCGCTGACGGGGAACGAGCAGGAGCGCAGGACCGGCGCGCTGTCAACCGAAACGGTCCAGCGTTCGCGCTGATCCCAGGAGGTGGTGAAGCTAGCGGCGACACCAGAAACGTCCGCGCCCTCGGCGACCAGCACCTGCTGGCTAAATTCGTCCACGACCACGCCCGCGTCCAGCGCGTTGGTGCGCAGGACCTCGTCGCCATCGCGGACAAGGGAGTCCTCGGGGAGGTGAACGGTGACGTCCATGAGCATGGCGTCGCCGGGGTTGGTCACGAGGATCTCGACCAGTTCGTACCCTTCGGGCGCCGCACCATCAGCCGGTGAAACCTCCAACCGCACCGGCAGCACCTGCTCCTGGTGCGCGAGGTTCATCTGCATCTGGGTCTGCTCGGCTGAATTGTCCGCGAGCTCCTGCAGCGCGTTCGAGGTCTGGGCCCCGCTATGCCCCACGGACAGGGTTGCGCCCGCGGCGGCCAGGGCCGACAGCGCGCCCATCGCGGAGACGATCAAGGTGGCGATCTTGCCGCGTCTCGGCTCCTCGTCGACATTGACGTGGACTTCGGTGGTGGCGCCGGTCTCGTCACTTTCAGCGGTGACCACGGTGGTGCCCTCAGACACCTTGCGGTTACGGAAACGGTTATTCATACGATTTAGGCTACTTCAACCCGCGACCAGCCGAATCCACGTACGCGCGGTACAACGCCTGCAGGAACTCCTCCTGCGACGCGACTTCCTCCCCGCCGGCCAACTCCTCGAGCTCATCGCGCACGTCGCCACGCGTCGGCGCGGCCTTGCGCGGGGACACCGGGTCCGAATCCCACTTCTGCTCGTGGCGCTGGCCCCAGGATTTCACCGGCTCCGGCGTCGCAGCCGCGAGGTGTCGCTGCACCCCGGCGAAGAACCTGTCCACCGGCGCCGCAACGCGCGCGGTGGGCACGTACCACCCCGCCCAGTAGGCCACCGCACCCAGCGCAAATCCGATCGCGGCCGACACCAGCAGGCCCACTTCCTCCAGCCCGCGCGCGTAGAAGAGCTGCACACTTATCGACGACACCATCGCCGGCACCACGTACAACTGCCTATCCATCAGGATTTTGGGCACCTGGCCGATCATCATCTCGCGGATCACCATCCCACCCGTCGCGGTGAGCACCCCCATGAGCACGCACCCGAACCAGGTCACGTCCGCCTTCATGGCCGCCACGGTGCCGGTGGACGCCCACACCCCCACAATCACCATGTCCAGGTGGAACCGGATGAGCTCCCACGCCACCCCGGCCAGCGGCAGCACAAACGCCACCGCCGCGCCCACCAGAGCGGTGCCGATGTACCAGGGGTTCTGCAGCGCCGACGCCGGCGTATCCCCAATCAACCCGTCCCGGATCATGCCGCCCGCCATCCCGGAGATGATGGCCAGCAGCATGAACCCAACCGCGTCGAACTTCATCCGCCGCGCCACCAGCCCGCCGACCAGCGCGTTGAGGAACACCCCAACCAGGTCGAGCACCGCGAACGTGGCCCCGACCGCGTTGAACATGTCGTCAAAGTACATGGCCCTACCCCTTCACCCGCGCGCGGTGGCGCACTTCGTCCTGCAAGAGCTGCCTCAGCGTATCGACGATCTCCGCATCCGACGCATCCCCCAACGCCTCCGCAATGGCCTCAGCGACCTCACCGGAATCATCCCCGCTCGCGTCAACCCCGAGCGCTTCCCCCAGTTTCACCTCGAGTGGTTTCTCGGATCGCTCCTTCTCCCGCGTCGGCAGCCTGCGAGAGCCCCAGTAGATCGCCACAGACAGCACCGGCGCCGTGATTGCCGACGCCAACATGCCCTGCCACACCAAATCGAAATGGTTCAAGATGAGCATCATGGCCGAGGCCACAATGGCCGGGAACACGTACATCTTCTGCGAGGTGAACAGTCCCGGGATGCGCCGGAGCACCACGTCGCGGATCAGCGTGCCGCCTATGGAGGTGATCACGGCCAGCAAGATGCACGGCACCCACGTCAACCCGGCCTCCAGACCTCGGAGCGTGCCGCCGACCGCCCACACCCCGATGGTGATCAGGTCTGCGTAGAACCGGAAGTTCTCCCAAGCCTTACCGCGCAGCGGGACCAGGAAGGCGACCGCCGCTCCCGCCGTCGCGGTGATGAGGTAGCCGGGGTTCGAAAGTGCGGCCGCCGGGCCGTCGTTAAGAATTGCGTCCCTGATCAAGCCTCCCGCGAGCGAGGAGATGAGCGCCACGAACGCGAAGCCAACGACGTCGAACTGCATCCGCTTGGCCACCGTGCCGCCGACGAGCGCAGCCAACGCCACACCCGTGTACTCGAGCACGAAATAGAGGTTGCCCACATTCTCCGAAATTTCCACGCGGGCAAGGGTACCGGCCGGCGGCGGTCCTGGCCTTCCCCAGCGTTACTCACCGGACGCGAGGAAGATACGAATCGATCACTAGCACCAGCCGTCCTAGGTCATCAGGGGCGCGGACCCCCAGGGACGAAATGGCTTGGACTACCCCGCTTCGAATCCGACTCAGCTGGCGGCGTCGCAGCGTGCCAAGAGATTCCATGTCGTCGATATCCAGCAAAGTCACGAGCAGCGCGATGTCCTCGTAGTGGCGGTCGAAGCTGAACTCTCCAATGTTCTTGAGAGCCGAGCATTTCTCGTAAAGCGCTCCGAGCACATCCGGGCGTCGAAGTGCAACCTCGAATTCGTCGTCGACGATAACCGTAACTTTCTCCGACCGGTCGATGCCGAACTGGGCTCCGCGCGTCGCGAGCAACCTGCCAACCCCAGGGAATTGGGTGTCGTCGATCCGTGGCCCGAGGAAGCTAGGCGCAAGGATATCGATAGACGCTTCAACGCCGTCACGCCCAGGTACCGGTCTGATCCACCGATGATCCTTCCCCGCCGGGTTCGGCGGAGGCGGGATCGTGAACCCCGCACGCCTAAGCGCTGGCCCGATGAGTTCCTTTGTCCTGGGATACGCGCGGATATCGAGAATGAGGTCAATGTCTGTCGTCGATCGCTGGAAGCGTCCACCCCGTTCCACCGCCAATAGCCGGACTAACGTCCCTCCGGCCAGTGTCCACCCGTCGGGGAGTATGCGCGCGAGATCACGCAACCCCTCCCACGATGCTCGCTCTGCAGCGACAGAGGTATCAAGATGAACGCGTTTAGACATTGGGCTTCCCCACTACTCGTTCCAACAGCGACGCCGCGGCGTCAACAGAACGAGAACTGGGATCCTGCGCCAGATCCGTCACGACATGCAGGGCCCGAACACAGTCCGGCAACCGGTCAACAAAACGCAAGGTCAGGTTCGCGTGGCTGCTGGCGCAGGGTTCCAGACCGTACAAAGCCTCGAGCAAATCTCGACGTTTCGCATCTACGTAGGCGTCGAACCCACCCGAAGCGATCCCCGCCAAATCGTGGGAGATCCCCGTAGGCAGGAGGCCCCCCTTCGCCTTGAGGTGGTCGAGGCTGGCGGGGCTGATGATGTAGCGAGCAACGCGCAGTCCTCTCCTATCGGCGTAGGCCAACGCGACGGGTAGCCCGCCATCGGCGATGCGTTGGAGCTGTAGGTCGCACGACCGTTTCTGGTCGGGGGACAGCGGCAGCTCATCACCGTCGACATACGCCGCCAACCGGTCAAAAGTTTCGAGGGATAGGCGCGGACCGCGTTTGGGGGCCTTCTTGATTACCGGCGGCTCGTCCAGAATCCACCACGCCCCCGCGCGCTTCTCCGCCCGGAGATCCCCTGCAGCCGCCATCGCCCTCACCCGGCGCAAAGAGAGGTCACACGCGGCGGCATATTCCTGAACAGATAAGATCATGGGTTAATTGTACCGATTCCGGAACAATTAACCCATGAGGCGTCAGCTCAGCTCCGCCCACACCGCCGTGTTCGTCTCCTGCCACAGCGGCTTCGCCCAGTCGCCGAACTCGCGGTCGGTCAGCGCGACCATCGCCGAGCCCTCCGCCACCCACAGGTACGTCCCCGACATGCCGAAATGCCCCACCGTCTCCGCGGGCATCCCATCGCCGGTCCAGTGCGGCGCCTTCTCCACCTTGATCTCAAACCCCAGCCCCCACGGGCACGGCTTTTGCATGCCGTAACCAGGCACGATGCCGCGCAGATCCCCAAACTGGTTCGTCATCGCCTCGCGCAGCGTCTCCGGCGCCAGCAGCCGCGGCTCCAGCACCTCGCGCGCGAACAAGAGCAGATCGCTTAACGACGCCTCCGCCCCATGCCCCGCTCCCCCCACCAACCGAGCCGTCTCCATCCCCAACGGCTCGAACACCGCCTCCCGCAGGTACTCCGCGAACGGAATGCCGGTCGTCTCCTCAACAAAATCCGCCAGCCACTCGTACCCCGCCGAGGAGTAAATGCGGCGCTCCCCGACGGGTTTCTGTGGCTCCCGCGTATCGAACCCAACCCCCGACGCATGCGCCAACAAATGCCTTACCGTGGACCCCTCAGGCCCACAGGCGTCGTCGAGCTCGAACGCCCCCTCCTCCACCGCGATGAGCACGGCGTACGCGCTGAGCAGCTTGGTCACGCTGGCGAGCTGGAACACGCGGTCCTCGTCCCCGTACACCGCCTCCGTCTCGCCCACGATCCCCGCGGACACATTGTCGACAGGCCAATCCCCCACAAACTTTTCCAGTTTCATGCCGCCCACCCTACGTTTCGAAGCTACCTCTCGCCTCGAGCACGCGCTGCGGCTTGACGCATCTGTTCTAACTTTCTGCGGTTCTCTCCTGCGATTCCGCTGGGATCTCCGATCACTGGACGCTACGCATCGAAGATGTGGGAGTGAACTAGGTCCCCAATCTCACGTTCGTAAAGATGCAGCTTGGATTCGTAAACTCCCGGGCGGCACCCTCCGGAAGAACAAACCCCCCGTAGCCGAAGGCAGGGCTATCCGCATAGCGATTGTGGCTGGGATGCACAAACGCCCCAGGCGCCCCAATCTCATCCAGATAGGCCAACAGCACTGATTACCCCTCCTCTCAAGTGCACGAAACCCACACCGGAGTGTGGGTTTCGGAGTTGTTGCCCGGAGGATTCTTGCCAAGGCTCACCTCTGGCTCACAGATCCGAATCTATACAATGAGGGCTATAGCGTCAATCCTGAAACCCCCGGGATTAAGCCCGCGTACGCCGCGGCCCCGACCCCGAGCACTGTCGCGATTGCCAGCACGATCCCCACGATCACATCCGGCGCCACCGCAAGATTCAGGCTCGACGGAGCGACGGGCGGCGTGCGGTAGAGCTCCCGCCCACAGTCGTTTGCCATCTTCCCTGCAAACACCGCGCTGTTCATGAAATACGCGGCCTCACGTGCGCTAAACGGACTGTCTGCAGCCACGGTGAGCCCCTTCGAGGATCCCTCCGCGTCCTGCTGCACCACCGAACTTGCCGAATACTCGCCCCCATACGCCTTCAACCCCTCCTCATCAAAGTCCGCAACCCGGCCCTGCCCATTCCTCACCAGCTTCCGCAAGTCGGCCTGCCTCTTCTCCCATGCCTGCAGCGCCGCCGCCCGCGACCCCGAGTGGTAGAGGATCTCATCCGTGTGCAGCCCCGCAGCCAGGGCCGGAATCTGCTCCGGCGTGAATTGGATGGTGCAGGTCGTGGGTTTTTCCCCGCGCAGACTCGCCGGCTCCTCCACCACAGGCCTCGTCAACATTCCTCCCTTGAGGCGCAAGTGCTCCATCCAGACTTGCGCGTTGAGGAAGTAGGCGACTTCTTCCGAGCTCAGCGTGGGAGTCGCCTCCGTATCCTTGGTGCCTGGCGCATACGTCCGATCCGGTACCGCGAGCTTGCCATCCTCCGGAGGGTACATCTCCACGTACGAGTGCCCGGCAGCCAGGCTAGCCTCGAGCTCCGCCTTCCTGTCTTGATACACCCTCAGCACCTCGCCGCGGGTGCCGGCGGCGAAAACCTGGTTGGCGACAAGTCCGGCCGCAAGTGTCGGCACCTGCTCCGCGGTGTACGGATGCGGCCGCGGCTCGTAGCGCGGAGAATTTCGAGGGTCTTCACCCGCCCCCATTTGAGCCAGCGCGACCGTGGGCGCCGACGACACTACCAGGACCGCGCAAACACTCGCGGCAAGCATTTTCGATCGCATGCGCCACACTCTACTGGCGCCGCCCGCACCACTGAAGGATTTTGAAAAGCAGTTGTCGCCACCTGCGATCCGCCGCCTCTACTGAGCAAGATTGCAAAACCCCTCAGCACCAGGCCGGCCGCAGGCTACTTCCACTCCACCCTCACGTCGTAGTCCTCCATCGACGTCCCGCGAATCAGCGCCTCCGCCTGCGCGCGCACGAGCTCCTCGGCGCTCTTCCGCGCACGATCCAGCAGACCGCCGTCGATGGCCTTCTGTTTCTCCAGCTCGCGCCGACTATCGACGAATTCCGTCACATCCTCCACCCGAATCTGATTAATCGGGTTCATCGACTGATCCCATACCTCCGAGCTGCCCTCGGTCCACGTCGACTCCAGCACCTCCACCTGCGGCAACCGCACCACCAACTCGCGCTCCGCCTCGTCCACGTCCACCGAAATTGCCGACGCGTCCTTAATCCCCGCCGTCACCTTCCCCTCGTACGTGACCAGGAAATTCTTCCCCGTAAACGGCACGTGCACGCCGAGCAGCCGCAGCCCCTCGTCATCAAACTTCCCCACCGACGAGTACACGTACTCCTCCGTCGCCAGCTGCGCGATGTCGTTAAATTGCGCCCCAATATTCGTCGAATCGATCGTCCGCTCCCCGCGCTCAAACAGCGCCGGCCGCATCAGCACAACCACCAGCCCCAGAATCGCAAGAATCGCCAACACAGCCGCCACAGGTTTCTTCACATCTCGCACTTTACATTTGCTTATTGACGAACCTCCGGGCCCCACCCCCCACCCTCCACCAAGCCCGTCGGACGAAACCCAAACTCCCCCCCCCACTAATAGCTCCTTA
>ERZ1031260.18-NODE-18-length-47713-cov-34.817764_pt1 | contig 47713 bp, 40 predicted proteins | sample MGYA00517287_ERZ1031260 | MGnify/ENA primary metagenome ERZ1031260 (study PRJEB33718, sample SAMN03159811) | human skin metagenome | collected 2014-02-25 | study: EMG produced TPA metagenomics assembly of the PRJNA266117 data set (Human skin bacterial metagenome... | reverse complement strand
GCACCCAAAACCCGGCCAACTCGGCATCCTGATATCGGCATCTGTGGTCAACTCGGCATCCGGCCCCCGAGCAAACCGCACCCGGCAAGACAACCGGCAGGAAGCACCTAGTCCTGGACCAGCTCCGCGGTGGCGGGACCGGCAACGTTGAGCTCGATGACGCGGAGGCCGGAGGCGCGGGCATCGTCGAGGAGGGCAGAATCCACGTCTGAGGTGGACAGCACCATGGCGGTCGGCCCTGCACCGGAGAGGTACGCGGCGTAACCGCGGTTGCGCAGACGGTTGACCCACTCGGCGGTGACTGGGAGGACGTCGGCGCGGTAAGGCTGGTGCAGGCGGTCGCGGGTGCCCTCAAAGAGGAGCTCGGGGTGGTGCTGCAGGGCGGCCGTCATCACGGCGGTGCGGGACACATTGAAGCGCGCGGCGGTATGTGTGACGTGGGAAGGCAGCACCTTGCGCACGGCATTCGTCGACGCGTGGAAGTCGGGCACGAGGGCGACGGCGCGAATGGATTCATCGACTGGGATGCGCACGGCACGGTAGGACGGTTTCGACCGGCCGTCGACAGGGATGTCGGTCCAGGAGACGACCGCTCCGCCCAGGGCGGATGCGCCCGCGTTGTCCGGGTGCCCCTCGAACTCGGAGGACAGCTGCACAATCGCGTCCTGGTCCAGCGGGGAACCTGCGAGCGCATTCGCGGCAACCACACCGGCGACCGCAGCCGCGGCAGACGAGCCCAGGCCCCGGGACTGCGGGATGGTGTTGTGGCACACCACGCGAAGGCCCGGGGCCGAGACGTCGGCGGCGGCGAGCCCGGAATGGATCGCCTTGACCACCAGGTGGGAGGAGTCGCGGGGCAGGTCGTCGGCGCCCTCGCCGAAGATCTCCACCTCGAGGCCGGAGGCGGTCACCTCGACCTCAACCGTGTCGTAGATGCTCAGGGCGATGCCGAGGGTGTCGAATCCGGGGCCCAGGTTCGCCGAGGAACCCGGAACGGTGACGGTGGCCTTCAGCCCTACCTGCAAGTCGGTAGCCATAACCTTTACCCCCTACTCCGCGCCGAGGCGAATGACGGAGTTGACGGAGAGGACGGCCTCGTGGTTCGTCAGCTCGTCGACAATCTCGCGGAGGTCGCGCTCGCGGGCGGCGTGGGTCACCAAAATCAGGTGCGCGCCGTCTCCGGATTCCTCCTGGCGGACGTCCGAGATCGAGATGTTGCGCTCCGCGAACCGTGCTGCGAGATCGGTGAGAACTCCCACGCGGTCGTGGATGGTCATGTTGATGTGGTAGCGCGTAGTCACCTCGTCGAACGGCACCACCGGGTAATCCGCATACGGGTTCTCGGCGGGCGCGCGGCCGCCGTGCACCTTATTGCGGGCTGCGCCAACCAGGTCACCCAGGACTGCGGACGCGGTCGGTGCACCCCCTGCGCCGTTGCCGTAGAACATCAGCCGACCAGCGGCCTCGGCCTCAACGAAGATCGCGTTGTAGGACTTGTCCACGCTGGCCAGCGGGTGCTCGTTCGGCACCAAAGTCGGGTGGACGCGTGCGTTGACCCCGGTGGTTTTGCCGGAGTCGTCGACAAGCCGCTCGCAAATTGCAAGAAGCTTGATGGTCTGGTTGGACTGCTTGGCGGCCTCGATGTCGGCGGCGGTGACTTTGGTGATGCCCTCGCAGTGGACGTCGTCGAAGGTGACGCGGGTGTGGAAGCCCATGGAGGCGAGGATGGCAGCCTTGGATGCGGCGTCGTGGCCCTCAACATCGGCGGTCGGATCGGCCTCGGCGTAACCCAGGCGGGTGGCCTCGGCGAGCGCGTCTTCGTAGCTCGCGCCGGTGCTCGCCATCGCGTCCAGGATGAAGTTTGTGGTGCCGTTGACAATGCCGGAAATGCGCTCGATCTGGTCGCCCGCGAGCGAACGGCGCAGCATACCCACCACCGGGATTGCGGCCGCAACGGCGGCTTCGTAGTAGAGGTCGACACCCGCGGCGTTCGCGGCATCCGCGAGCTCAGCGCTGTGCGCGGCCACAAGCGCCTTGTTCGCCGTGACGACGGACTTACCGGCGTTCAGCGCCTCCAGCACGAGCTCGCGCGGGTAATCGATGCCGCCAATCAGCTCGACCACAATGTCCACGTCATCTCGTGTGACCAGCTCGCGCGCGTTGTCAGTCAGGTACAGGCCCTGGACTTCCGGAGCATCCTTATGCTTCTCGACGTCCGACACGGCGACACCCCGCACCTCCAGCGGACTGCCGATCCGGTTTTCAAGGCTGGTGGAAAATGCCTGTAGCAGGTTCAGCACCTCGGTGCCCACCGTGCCCTTGCCCAGGACGGCAATGCCGACCGGGGTGCCAATGCCCTTGCCCGGGTAGTTGCCGTTGACGCTTTCGACGCTCGTGGGTGCCATGTGCCAAAACTCCTGTGTCACTTCTCGGTATGTATCCGGCAGTCTAACTGGCACCTGTCAGGGCGCCGAAGTCCTTAGCGCGTATCTGGCGGTTAATATTCACGCGCCAGCAAATCTTCGACTGTCTCCCGCCGCACCATCGGGGTGATCCGGCCACCCCGGACGGAGACGACGGCAGGTTTGCCGAAGGCGTTGTAGTTCGACGCCATGGAATAGCAGTACGCGCCGGTGGCGGCCAACGTAATTAAATCCCCCGGGGCAATGTCGTTGGGCCAGCGCGCGTCCTCGACCAGGATGTCGCCGGACTCGCAGTGGGAGCCGACGAGCCGGGTATCGGTGAGGGGGCCGTCGACGAAGCGGTTGGCCACGCGAGCGTCGTAAAGTGCGCCGTACAGCGCGGGGCGGATGTTGTCGCTCATGCCGCCGTCGACGGCGATGTAGCGGCGCGACGTGGTGTAGGAGGTGTCGACGTCCTTGATCACGCCCGCGGTGTACACCGTCACCGCCGCGGGCCCTGCGATGGCGCGGCCGGGCTCGACCACCACGGTGGGCGCTTGAATGCCAAGTTCATCGGCGGTTTCCTGCACCGCGCGAAGCAGGTCGGCGGCAACCTCCTGGACATCGAGCGGTGACTCCCCCGGCATGTAGGCGATGCCGTAGCCGCCGCCCAGGTCCAAGAATCCCAGGGCAACGCCGTACTCGTTGAATATCTGCGCATACAGGCCCAGCACGCGCTCCGCGGCGAGCTTGAACCCTTCGGCGTCGAAGACCTGGGAGCCCACGTGGCAGTGGAGGCCGGTGAGCTCGAGCCAGTCCGACTTCAAGGCGTTGACCGCCGCCGTCAGGGCATCGCCGGAGGCGAGAGACAGGCCGAACTTCTGGTCCTCGTGGCTTGTGGCGATGAATTCGTGCGTGTGCGCGTCCACGCCCGGCTTCACACGCACGAACACGTCTTGCTTCACGCCGGCGTCCCGCGCGACGGCCTCCAGCTGGGCCAGCTCCTGGTGGTTGTCAATGACCACGTGGCCGACCTTCGATTCCACGCACAGGCGCAGGAACGCGTCCGACTTGTTGTTGCCGTGCACCGTAATGCGCTCGGGCGGAAAATCGGCGGCGAGGGCGATGCGCAACTCATTTTCGCTGGCCACGTCGAGTGCGAGCCCCTCTTCGTCCACCCACCGCGCCAACGCACGGGTGAGGAAGGCCTTCGAGGCGTAGTGGACGTTCTCCGGCGCCCCAAACGCGCGGGCCATGTCGCGGCAGCGGGAGCGGAAATCGTCCTCGTCTACCACGACAACGGGCGTGCCGTACTCCTCAGCGATCTCCGGCAGGGGCACACCCGCGACGGTGATCACGCCATCTTCTTCCCGCTTCGCCCCGCGGGGCCACACGTGCGCAGGGAGGTCGTTGAACGTGCCGTCGTCCGTACCAAACGGGGTGGAGATGAAGACAGTCATTTACATCCGCTCCGGCGCACTCACACCGATGAGGCCAAGCGCGTTGGCCACAACCTGACGCGTTGCCATCGCCAGCGCCAGGCGCGCCGCATGAATCGGCTCTGGGGCTTCCCCCGCCTTGGGCAGGATCTGGCACGAGTCGTAGAACTTGTGGAAGGCGCTGGCCAGCTCCTCGGTGTAGCGGGCGATGCGGTGCGGCTCGCGCAGCTCGGCAGCCGTCTTCACTACCGCCGGGAATTCGCCGAGGGTGCGGATCAGATCGCCCTCCTTTTCGTGGGTGAGCAGGGAGAGATCCGGCTCGCTGAAGCTGACGCCCGCATCCACCGCCTTGCGCTCAATCGAGCACAGGCGCGCGTGGGCGTACTGGACGTAATAGACGGGGTTGTCCGAGGACTGCTTCGTCCACAGATCCAGGTCGATGTCCAACGTGGAGTCCACCGAGGAGCGCACCAGCGCGTAGCGCGCCCCGTCCACCCCGATCGCGTCCACGAGGTCATCGAGCGTGATCACCGTGCCGGCGCGCTTCGACATCTTCACCGCCTGGCCGTCGCGCACCAGATTCACCATCTGGCCGATGAGCACCTCGACCGCATCCGCGTCGTAACCCAGCGCCTGCGCGGCCGCCTTCAGTCGGGCGATGTAGCCGTGGTGGTCCGCTCCCAACATATAAATCGCCAGCGTGTGGCCTCGGTCGAACTTGTCGGCGACGTATGCGATGTCGCCCGCGATGTAGGCGGCCTCGCCGTCGGACTTGATCACCACACGGTCTTTGTCATCACCAAAATCGGTAGAGCGCAGCCACCACGCACCCTCGGATTCGTACAGGTTGCCGTTGTCCTTCAGCGTCTGCACGGCCTGATCCACCGCGCCCGACTCAAACAACGAGTTCTCGTGGAAGTAGACGTCAAAATCGACGCCGAAATCGTGGAGCGAGGCCTTGATCTGCGCAAACATCATCTCCACGCCCGCCGCGCGGAACGTTTCCTGAATCTGCTCGGCCGAGCCCTCGAGGGCGCCAGGATGCTTATCGACGACTCCGCGAGCAATCTCCCCGATATAGTCCCCGCCGTAGCCGTCCTCCGGCGTCGGTTCGCCCTTCGCCGCCGCGACGAGCGAGCGGGCAAAGCGGTCGATCTGCCCACCGTGGTCGTTGAAGTAGTACTCGCGGGTGACCTTGGCGCCCGAGGCCTCCAGCACGCGGCCCAGCGAGTCGCCCACCGCAGCCCAGCGTGTCCCGCCCAGGTGGATTGGGCCAGTTGGGTTGGCGGAGACGAACTCGAGGTTGATCACGGAGCCGTCGTAAAGCGAAGAGCGGCCGAACGCCTCGCCTGTCTCCAAGATGGCGGCGACGAGCTCGCCCTGCGCCCCAGAGGAGATGCGCAGGTTGATGAAGCCGGGGCCGGCGACCTCCGCCGAATCGATAGCTGGGTCGGCGGTGAGTGCTTCGGCCAGCCAGCCGGCGAGCTCGCGCGGATTGGTGCCGGCCTTCTTTGCCACCTGAAGTGCGACGTTCGTGGCGTAGTCGCCGTGCTCGGGGTTTCGGGGGCGCTCGACGGTTACCGTGTCGGGGACAACGGAGGCGTCTAAATCGTGCGCCTTGAGCACCGCTGCGGCGGCGTCTTTCACAATCGTGGCAAGTTCAGCTGGCGTCATGGGCAGCTAGTGTAATTCAGGCCTCGGACACGCACGGTGTCGGTGGGCACAGGAAAAATTCCGCACTAAATCACACTTTTCGCGCGAAGTTACGTACATCCCACACATTTGCTGGCATATTAAGCACAGCCGGTTTCCCGGGTTTCTGTCCTAACTCCCTCGAAAACATTTCGGAAGAGAGCGTGTAATGGAGCAATTCCAATACTTCACCGACGCGGTCGGAGGCAGCGTCGGCCTCTCAGCGCTGGTGTCTACCCTGCCGCTGATTACCTTCTTCATCATGCTGCTGGGTGTCAAAGCCCGTGCGCATACCTCCGCGTTGGTTGCTCTTGTGGTGGCCATCCTCGTGGCCATCTTCGGCTTCAACATGCCCACCGTCATGGCCCTGTCGTCCGCACTGCGCGGCGGCCTGTACGGCCTGTTCCCCATCGTCTGGACCATCCTCTCGGCGATCTGGTTCTACCAGATCACCGTGGCGTCCGGGCGCTTCGAGGACCTGCGCCTCGTTTTTGACAAGATGGGCAACGGTGACGTGCGCATCCAGGCGATGCTCATCGCCTTCTGCTTCGGCGGCTTGCTTGAAGCGCTCGCCGGCTTCGGCGCACCGGTGGCGATTACCGCGACCATGATCCTCACCCTTGGCATCCCGCCGCTGCGCGCGGCAACCATCGTGCTGCTGGCCAACACCGCCCCGGTGGCGTTCGGCGCTGTGGCCATCCCGATCACCACCGCGGGTGAGGTCGGCGGCCGCACCATCGAGCAGACCGAGAACATCGCGGCCATCGTGGGCCACCAGACCCCGTTCCTGGCGTTCTTCGTGCCGTTCATCATCGCGTTCCTGGTTGACGGCATGAAAGGCGTGAAGGACACCGCTCCTGCGGCGTTCGTGATCGGCCTTTCCTTCGGTATCGCTCAGTGGTGGACCTCGAACTTCTTCCAGTACCAGCTGACTGACGTCGTGGCCTGCATCGTCGCTCTCGGCGCGGCGTTCGTGCTCCTGCGCTTCTGGCAGCCGAGGGGTGTCGCAGAGTCCCGCCAGCGCCTCGGCCTCGAGGTCGAGGGCCACTCCGCCGACGAGATCCACCTGCCGGGCAACCGCGTCTTCATGGCGTTGCTGCCGTACGCGATCGTCGTGGTCATCTTCGCCATCGCGAACCTGGGCACCACCATCCCGAACTGGCTGAAGAGCTTCAAGATCTCCTTCCCGTGGCCGGGCATCGAGACAGGCAAGCTGCTCAACGCCACCGGCGGCGAGGTGAAGACGGACTACTCCTTCGCCTACATCAACAACGCCGGAACCCTGCTGGTGATCTCCGCGCTGGTCGTGGCCATCATCTACATGATCTTCGACGAGAACGGCCGCTACAAGCTCACCTGGGGCCAGGTGGGCAAGGAGTGGGTGGACACCGCCTACCGCATGCGCTGGTCCGCTGCCACGATCTTCCTGGTCCTTGCTCTGGCGTTCGTGATGAACTACTCCGGCCAGACGGTGACCATCGGCGAGTTCTTCGCCAACCTCGGCCCGGCCTTCGCGTTCTTCGCCCCGGTCCTTGGCTGGGTCGGCGTGGCCGTGACCGGTTCGGATACCTCCGCTAACGCCCTGTTTGCCAACCTCCAGGTCACCGCCGCAGAACGCCTGAACCTGAACCCGGACCTCATGCTCGCTGCCAACACCACCGGTGGCGTGGTGGGCAAGATGGTTTCCCCGCAGTCCCTCGCCATCGCCGCTACCTCGGTGAACATGGAGGGCAAGGAATCCGAGATCTTCAAGAAGGTCGTCCCGTGGTCCTTCGCGTTCCTCATCGCCGTGTGTCTCATGGTGTTCCTGCAGACGAACATCCTGTCCGCGCTCGCCCCCGTCGTGTAGCTCGGGTGGCAGGAAGCACGTAAGATACCACTTGTGTAAATGGCCGCCGCAGTTTCGACCCGATCGAATCCGGCGGCCTTTTTGCAAACTTTCCCTGAGTACGTTTTCAACCCCTAGGAGTCCACATGCGAGTAGCGCTGTTTTCTACTTGTATCGGCGACGCCCTCTTCCCTGACGCGCACAAGGCTTCCGCGCTTGTGCTTTCCCGTCTGGGCTACGAGGTTGTCTTCCCCGAAAAGCAGACCTGCTGCGGTCAGATGCACGTCAACACCGGCTACAAAGAGCAGGCCATCCCGATCATTGAGACCTACGTCGACGCTTTCGCCGACCCATCCATCGACTACGTGGTCGCGCCGTCCGGCTCCTGCGCTGGCGCGGTGCGCGAGCAGCACGTCGAGCTCGCCGAGCGATTCGGAAGCAAGTCGCTTGTCGACGGCGCCGAGATCGCCGCAAAGAAGACCTACGACCTCTCGGAGTTCATCGTGGATGTCGCAGGCACCTACGATGTGGGCGCCTTCTTCCCCCACCGCGTGACGTACCACTCCTCCTGCCACTCCCTGCGCTTCCTGAAGGTGGGTGAGCGCCCGAAGGAGCTGCTGCGCCACGTCGCAGGACTGGAGCTTGTGGACCTGCCGAACGCTGAGGAGTGCTGCGGCTTCGGCGGCACCTTCGCGGTGAAGATGAAGGAAGTCTCCGCGGCGATGGTTTCCGACAAGGTCCGCCACATCAAGGAGACGGAGGCCGAGTACGTGACGGCCGGCGACTCCTCCTGCCTTATGAACATCGCGGGCGCGATGAGCCGCCAGCGCAACGGCATCCGCGCCGTGCACATGGCAGAGATCCTCGCCTCCACCAAGGAGCACCCGCTGACCCCGACGTCGGCTGCTTACTCGAAGGAGAAGATGCTGTGAAAGTTGCACTTGGCAACCCCACCATGCCGCCGTTTGCCAACGGCCCTTCCCACCTCCGTGGCCAGGTAAAGTTCCAGAAGAAAGCCCACGAAGAGCTGCAGGATGTGACCAAGCGCCGCAACCTGCAGTACGCCACCACCACCATTCGCGTGAAGCGCCAAAACGTTGTCGACGAGCTCGATGACTGGGAGGATCTGCGCGAAACCGGTTCCTGGACCAAGCGCGAAGTGGCAGCGCGCATGCCGGAGCTGCTCGAGGAGTTCGAACGCAACGTCACCGCCCGCGGCGGCCATGTGCACTGGGCCCGCGATTCCAAGGAGGCCAACGAGATCATCCGTGGCCTCATCGAGGAGACGGGTGAGAAGAACGTGGTCAAGATCAAGTCGATGGCCACCCAGGAGATCGCGCTGAACGAGGAGCTGGAAAAGGCCGGCATCTTCGCTCAAGAGACCGACCTGGCAGAGCTCATCGTGCAGCTCGGCGAGGACTTCCCCTCCCACATTCTGGTGCCGGCCATCCACCGTAACCGCGCGGAGATCCGCGACATCTTCGCGGCGAAGATGCCGAACGTGGACGACACCTTGACCTCCAACCCGCCGGAGCTGGCAGAGGCTGCGCGCCAGTACCTGCGCGAGCAGTTCATGAAGGCCAAGGTCGCCATCTCCGGTGTGAACTTCGGTATCGCCGAAACCGGCACCGTGTCCATCGTGGAATCCGAGGGCAACGGCCGCATGTGCCTGACCCTGCCCGAAACCCTGATCACGGTCATGGGCATTGAGAAGCTGCTGCCGCGCTACGAGGACCTGGGTGTGTTCCTGCAGCTGCTGCCACGCTCCTCCACCGGCGAGCGCATGAACCCCTACACCTCCCTGTGGACGGGCGTGACCGAGGGCGACGGCCCGAAGAACTTCCACATCGTGCTCCTGGACAACGGCCGCACCGCCGCCATGTCCAACGAGATCGGCCGCGAGGCGCTCAAGTGCATCCGCTGCTCGGCCTGCCTCAACGTGTGCCCGGTGTACGAGCGAGCCGGTGGCCACTCCTACGGCTCCACCTACCCGGGCCCGATCGGCGCCATCCTCTCCCCGCAGCTGACCGGCATGGAGTCCGCGGACGACCCGAACTCCTCCCTGCCGTACGCGTCTTCCCTCTGTGGTCGCTGCAACGAAGTGTGCCCGGTGAAGATCCCGATCACGGACATCCTCCTCGAGCTGCGCTACCAGAAGGCGAAGAACGAGCCGGTCCTGGCGGAGAAGGCCGGGTTCGGCGCAATTTCCACCATGTGGGGCAACCCGACCTTGTGGAACCGCGCCGTACGCATGGTGGCTCTCGGTCGCGTGCTCGGCGGCTTCAACGGTGTCATCGAGTCCGCGCCGTACCCGGTCTCCGGATGGACCGAGTTCCGTGACGTGGCCGTGCCGCCGAAGAAGTCCTTCCGCCAGTGGTGGGATACCGACGAGGCCCAAGAGCTGCTCGCCCGCGAGCGCGCCAAGGGTGTCCCCACCCAGCCGCCTGTTACCGACGAGGACAAGGACGGCGTGCAAAACCACGACGAGGAGCACCTGCACAAGGGTGGCCACCACTACTCCCAGGACAGGCAGCCCGGCTCCACCAAGCTCTCCAACGAGACCGAGGAGGAGAAGTAATGTCCGTGCGCAACGAAGATGCAAAGCGCGAGATTCTCAAGCGCATCCGCGATGCACAAGTGCTTTCCGACGTCCCCGCGAGCGTCGAGGTACCGCACAACTACCGCACCACCTCTGACGCCACGCCCGAGGAGCTCCACGAGCTCTTGGTTGACCGCCTGGTCGACTACAAGGCCCACGTCATTGAGACCTCCGAGGACAAGCTCCAAGAGGACCTGCTGACAATCCTCAAGGAGCGCGAGTGCCGCGAGGTGGTCTACGCCCCCGGCCTCGATGCCTCCCTGTTCGAGGGGTTCACCGGCAATGCACGCCCGGACTCCGTGGAGTCGGATCCCCGCGAGCTGGGTGCCGTCGATGCAGTGGTCACCGATTCCACCGTGACCTCAGCCCAGACCGGCACCATCACCTTGCAGGCCGGTGAGCTGTGCGGCCGCCGCGCGCTCTCCCTGGTCCCCGACCGCCACATTGTCATCGTGCGTGCGGACTCCGTGGTGTACGGCGTACCCGAAATGATGGCCCGCCTTGACCCGCTCAAGCCGGCCACGATGATCTCCGGTCCTTCCGCAACGTCGGACATCGAGCTCGTTCGTGTCGAGGGCGTGCACGGACCACGCGACCTGATCGTGCTTGTCGTGCAGTAATGCTCCAACGCCCAATCCGGGCAACACGAAGCGGCCGGTCCCTTTTCGGGGGCCGGCCGCTTCGCTGTCATTGTTTCCCGTGTCACGCCCTCTCCGTGGCGCGCAAGAACATTGTGCGTCACCCATGTTCGGAAACCATGGAACGCACCTGAAAATTGCCGTGGTCTTCGCTTTCAAATACCCCGCCGCCCCCACCCGGGCGATTTCGGGAGGGCGCTGGGCGGGTGCTAACCTTGACGCACTGTCTTCGTAGCTCAGTGGATTAGAGCATCGGTTTCCGGTACCGAAGGTCGCAGGTTCGAATCCTGTCGGGGACACCAGATTTTGGGAAATTATGAAGTCTCGAGACATCGTTCCTACGGTGTCTCGAGATTCTCGTTTTCGGGTTTCCCGGGGTGGGTGAGTTTGTTGTGCGTCTTGTTGTAGTAGATGAACAGTAGAGGCGCTTGCACTCAGAGGCTGTGGCTTGGTTCGCTCGATGGCGGGGTTTTGCAGTGCTCCATGGCGGTCTTGTTGCTGCGATCACGCAGGACTGGCTGCGGGGAGTTGTTGGGGTCTGAACCGAGAGGGGTGCGCCCGGTCGGGGCCGTTTGGAACACTGCCGCTACGTCAGAGCCCGAAGGCTCCGCCGCTGACGAGGATCACGATGCCGAGGCCGATGAGAACGATGGGAAAGAGGATGTTCTCAAAGCGTTCGAGCACTTCCGCGATCGGGGGGCGGGTGGCGACGAACTTTGCCAGGGCCACCAAGACCGCAACGAGCGCGAGGAAGATAACGCAGTAGGCGACTACTGCGAGAGGTTCCACGCTGAGGAATACAGGGGTGTAGACACCGATGTTGTCGCCGCCATTGGCAAAAGTGACGCCTGCGACTGTCCCTACGCCGACCTTCTTGCCGGAAACCTTGGCCTCGTCGTCATCGTCGTCATCGTCTCCCCGCCAGGCCTCCCATGCGGCCCAGAGGCCGATGCCCAGCGGGATGAGACCAAAGTATGGAATGGCTGCCGGGGGCAGAAATGCTCCGGCGCCGATGGTCACAAGGATCGCGGCGACGAGGATGCCGGCAAATCCGAGGTACTGGCCGGCCAGAATACGGGCGGTGGTGCCGCTCTGGCCTGCCCCTCGCGCGAAGAAGAGGGAGAGCACGATGATGTCGTCGATGTTGGTAGCTGCGAACAGGCCTATCGCCTGCAAGACCGTGGTGAGCATTACGCGCCCTCCCCAGCTACATCGCATCCGGGAAGCGTGCAAGCGGGATCCATGCACGGGGCGTCTTCGTCTACTGCCAGGGTGGCATCGACCAATGTCGTCAGCGCCTGCGCCAGGTGCGGATCGGCGATCTCGTATCGTGTCCGACGCCCCTCGGGCTCGGAGACGACGATCCCGCAATCGCGCAGGCATGCCAGGTGGTTGGACACATTCGAGCGTGTCAGGTCCAGAGCTTGAGCCAGTTCCGCCGGGTAAGCGGGATGGTCGAGCAGGGTTAAGATGATCCGGGATCGAGTGGGGTCGGCCAGTGCACGACCCAGGCGGTTCATCACGTCGAGACGCGAAGCAATAGTCAGCAGGCACTGAACTAGTCAAGTTTCGGGTAGGGCTGCAGCTGTGTGTGCTGCTCAAAAGACAGTGGAAGTAGCAGAGATGGCAGAGATTCCGGCAAAGTTGCGAAAACAGCTGAACTCCGGCGGCATGCTGGTTAGCGAGAACGTGGGCATCGAGATTGAGGGCTCCGCGATCAAGCAGTAGCTTGTCGACGGCCTCCGGTCTCCATCTACATCAGCTCTCCCCAGGCAGGATCCCCGTGGACGCTGCCGTCCTCGGCAACCGCGATGTCGGGGAGCACCTCGAGGGGCGGCAGGCCGTAGTCACGCAACATGCGGGCGAAGGAACGTTGGCCGGGGTAACGGTCGTCGTGAAGCTCTTCGGCGTCGATGATCACCTCTTCCGTGACGCGGAGGAGCCCCTCCCAGAAGGAGTCGGCGCTGCCGGTGTACGTGAACGCCATGTAGCGCTCTGAGGCGTCCGGGACGTGGCCGATGGTCAGGTCCGCTCCCTTCCACGGGTTCACCGTGTGCATTTTCGCCACCTGCAGAAGGGTGATCAGGGGGTTGTCGCGGGGGTCGATGAGCACGAGGAATTCGGGTGGAACGGAGTCGTCGTCACGCCAAAGCTCGATTTCCGCGCGGAGTGTGCCCGCGCGGACGGCGGGGCTGTGGTTAGCGATCATTCGCGCTCACCACCCACTGCTCAGGCAGACGGAAACCGTCGTCGGTCTTCAGATCCTTCCAATCCAAGATCGCGCGGGTCCATCGCGCTGGGTTGTCTTCGCGCCACGTGCGATCGTTCTCGTGCGTAAGGCACGTATCCACGATGCGCGCAGTTTGCGTTGCGACGTCATCGAGCAGGGTGTGCGCGAAATCCCCAGGATGCACCTGGTCGGCGAAGCGGAGGAACGGGAGGAAATCCGGGTCGCGGAAGTCCTCGCACGGTGGGTCAATGTCGTTTCCGTCCTCGTCCACTTTCCACTCAATGAAGTTCTGGTTCTGCGCCCACGAGGTCTCCTCGCAGTCCATCATGCGCACCAGGCGCGAGGTGTTCAGCAGCATCGCGCCGTCCAGCTCGTGGCTGCCGTCGAGGCGTTTGAGCCACCCGGCCTCGACGAGCGCCTCGATGCGCTCCTTGAGGGGGTAGTCGCGGTCGCGCCACCATGGGCGCTCATAGGCGGGCTCGGGGATGAAGGTGATCAGCCCGATGCATCCGCGGCGCATCGTACCGTCAGTGTCGAAGATGTCGCCCGTTGTATCGTCGGCAAACTTGCACACGTATTCGAGCGCTTCCTTGTCGTGCCACTGCAGCGATGGTGTCATAACATGCATGACTGCGTCTTGGAGGATGTCTCCCAAACTGTCTCCTTTGGTCAGGTTGTTGGCGCCGTGTTGCACCAACGAGAACTGAACCGTACCGTGGGTGTTTTCGCATGTCAAGATGCGTTTTTGGCACATAGTAGGTGGGTTACGGGCCTACTATGCGCGCGAGTTGTGGGCAGGGTGCCGGCGAGGCGACTACCCCGCAGCGAAGTTCTGCCACATGGTAGGGAAACTCCGTTCGATCTCCATACCAAAACCAGCAATTTTGCAAACGATTCGATTTGTGACGGGTGGGACCACAAACACCCAGGCCCCTGCAAACGATTGGGGTTGTTTGCGGTGGAGTCCCAGTTCAGTGGTCAAGAACCCAGCGAATCGGCAATCACGCCTGCAGGACCACGAGATGCGCGATCACCCCCACGCCCACCGGCTCCAAGTCCAGCGGCCTGATTGCAAACGATTCGATTTGTGACGGGCGGGACCACAAACTCCCAGGACGCTGCAAACGATTGGGATTGTTTGCAACGGGGTGCGGGATCAGTGTCCGAGATTCCAGCGAATCGGCAACCACACCTGCGGATGCGGTCTCACAGATTCAGCTCAGGCAATTGGGGCGGTGTACCGGGCGGCGCTCCCCTACCCATCGAGTGCGGCGCGGCGGCGTTCGATGTCGGCGACCACTTCTTCCGGGTTTTCGGCGGAGACCAGGAAGGTACCCGCACCTGCGTTGATCCGCACAGTCGGGCCGGTGACCACGTATGCGTCGGCGTTGTCGATGAGGCGCACGCCGGCGCCGTCGATAAGCCGTGTGCTCGGGCCGACGCCCACTTGCGTGATGTCGCGCACCGGGATGGAGTTGTTGAAACCCCAGATGCGCATGGTGACGGCGTCGTCGGCGACGGTGAGCCTGACACGCATGAGCAGGAGCGAAACCATGAGCACGGCCAGGATGAGCCAGAAGACGACACCCGCAGGGCCACCATCAAGCAGCCTGTGCGCAGTAGGCGCAAGCACAGCGACGGCGGTCGCGAGCAAGAGCCAGAAGATGGGGCCGCGCAGGCCGCGGGTGTACCTGTTCGCAGGCATGCGTGGAAGTGTACCCAACGCCGTGTCGGGACCCTGAGTACACTTTGGCGGGAGTCTGAGAGGACCTGAGAGGAAAGGAAGAGCGCATGAAACGTTTGGTGAAAGCCATTGGTGCCGTTGTGGCCGCAGTGGGAATTTCTGCAGGTGTCATCGCCGCACCAGCTGCAAACGCCCAGTTCCGCCCGCCGATCACCTGGGAACAGTGCCCTGTGCACGTGGACGTGGAGGGCGCCAAGTGCGGCCGCATCCTCGTGCCTATGCGCTATGACAACCCTTCACTTGGCGATATCTCCATCGGCTTTGTCAAGGTGCCGGCGAAGGTCCCGGCGGCTCGCCGCGGCGTGCTCTTCGGCAACCCCGGCGGTCCTGGCCTGGACGCGTACTCCTACTTCGCTTCCAAAACGGTTTTTGATTGGCCGCAGGAGATCCAGAACGAGTGGGACCTAATCGCGGTACAGCCGCGCGGGCTCATGCACTCCACCGACCTCAACTGCGCGATGCCCGAGCCGCAAAACGGTGCGGAAATGGCGAAGCTGCAGTACGACGCCACCGTCAACCCCGGTGCGGTGAACCGCGAGCTGTGCGAGAAGTCGCGCCCGGGCTACACCGCCTCGATCACCACCTATTCCAACGCCCGCGATTGGGACATGGTGCGCTGGGCGCTGGGTGAAGAGCGCATCTCCATCCTCGGCCTGTCCTACGGCACGTACTTGGGCGCAGCGTACGCATCCATGTTCCCGCACCGCACGAACAAGGTCGTGCTGGATTCGGCGATGGACACGAACGCACAGTGGCAGCACCTCATTGCCACCCAGCTCGGCGGGTACGAGCGTGCGCTGCACCAGTACTTCGCCTGGGTCGCGGCGAATGACGCGACCTACCACATGGGCGACACCCCGCTGAAGGCGTACCAGACCTGGTCCGCCGCCGTCGTGCGCGAAGCCGGCACCAACCCGACCGTCACCCCGCCGCCTGCGCGCGTAGGCGATTTGCCGCCCGGGCTAGAGTTCGCAGGCCAGGCCGGCGCGGACGCGATGACGGCCACCGGCCGGGCACGCGTGGAGGGTGAGGGCATCGTCTCCCGGTTCATGAACCCGGGCGCCAACCAGGCCAACTCGCGGCTGCTGGCGGCCACCCGCGAGCTGCTGCCAGTGCCCGCTGGCTGGGACTTCCTCGCGCGCCTGACCAACGGCTCCGCCACCCTCCCGCCAGAAAACGACGGCTCCGCGAACCCGGCGCTGAAGGCCGAGGCCGAAGGGCAGATGCGCGCACTGTTCCAGCTCCAGGCCGTGCAGCTGTGCAATGAAAACATCACGCCGACGGACTACTCGCTCATCCCCCGCGCGCTGTGGGCGCAGGCAACCGGCGACATCTTCACCGCCGCAGCAGCCGGCGTCGGCGGTGGTATGCAATGCAACGGCGCGCCCGGAATCATTGGCCCGATCCCGCTCGACGGCTCGAAGCTTCAGTTCCGGCCGCTGCAGTTCAACGGCACGGGCGACCCGCAAACGGTGTACTCGGGCCGATTCGCCATCGCCAACCCCATGAACTCCCACCTGGTCACGGTCCACGGACCCGGCCACGGCCACGTGGGACTGGGCAACCCGGCGGTGGACCGCCAGGTGGTGGCGTACCTGCGCACCGGCGAGCTCGGCCCCGTGGACCAGCCCGGCTACTTCGAGGCAAAGTAACTCGTGCGCGCGCATCTCGCCGCAGCGAGCATGGTGTCGGTGTGTGCGGTTTTGGTGGGATGCGCGGGTGACGAAGCCGTCGATACGCAAAGCGTGCACACTGCGACCGCAACGGTGACAAGGACCGTTACCCACCACGCCGCCCCCGCGTTGCCTACGGTCGACGCAGCCGCATACGCCCACCGCTTACCGACGACCTTCGGTCTCCACCTCCCCGGCATCACCGACACCGTGCCCACCTCCCCCGGCGTGCGCACAATCGCGCTGACCTTCGACGGGTGCGGCGGCCCGCATGGCTCGGGGGTGGATGCGGATCTGCTCGATGCGCTGCGCCAACACCGCGTGCCCGCGACCCTGTTCGTGAGCGAATCGTGGGTGCTTGCCAACCCCGATCTGACACGCGAGCTTGTCGCCGATCCCCTGTTCCGGGTGGAAAACCACGGCACCCGCCACCTGCCGCTTTCGGTCAACGGCCACGCGGCGTACGGCATCCCGGGCACGCAAAATGCCGGCGAGGTGATCGAGGAAATCGCGGGCAACCGCGACCTTCTCAGCGATTTCGGGGTGCAGTCCACCTGGTTTCGCGCCGGCACCGCGCATTACGACGATGTCTCCGTGGACATCGCGCGCGACATGGGTGTGCGCATCGCCGGTTTTCATGTGAACGGCGACGACGGCGCGCAGGCCGATGCGGCCACCGTGGCGTCACGGGTCATGGAGGCACCGGACGGATCGATCATCCTTGCCCACTTCAACCACCCGGGCGCCGGCACCGGCCCTGGTGTGCGACGGGCCTTGGAGCAGCTGGACCGAGAAACCACCCGGTTTGTGTTCCTCGACGGGACCGCTCCCGATAGCTAGCCGGTGGGTTTAGAACTCAGGCGGCATGACTACCCACGCCACAACGTAGGCCAAGAGTGCCGGGAAGATCCCCACGAGCGTCAGCAGTATCGCGATCACGCGGATCAGCGTGGGATCCACGTTGAGGTAGCGGGCGATGCCGCCGCACACACCCGCGATCCGCTTATCGGTCATGGAGCGCTCCAGGCGCTTCATGTCATCGCGCGGCTCAGGCGTCAACCGGTTTTGGGAGTTATCGAACGGGTTGTAGGGGGAAGACATTATCTGCATCCTCTCGTTGCGGGGTTGGCTCACGGCCAATCCAACCGTCTTCCCACCACCCGCGCAACGAAAAGTGGCCCTACCTGGCGGTTTCCGTTCCCGCTTCCACTTCATCGGCCGCGGGCGCGTCGACGACGGCGGACAGCACATCGGTGAACGCCTCAATCTGCTCGGTTGAAAGGTGATCGAACACCGCCCGCCGCACCGATTCGACGTGGTCTGGTGCGGCGGCCTGAAGCCGCTCCATCCCCAGCTCGGACAGGGAGACGAGCACTCCCCTGGCGTCGGCGACGCTCCGCCGCTTCTCCACCAGCCCGCGCCGTTCCATCCTGGTGACTTGGTGCGAGGCCCGGGACCGATCCCACTCAAGCGCGGCGCATAGATCACGCAGCCGCATTGCGTTGCCCTCGGCCTCGGAAAGGGCTACCAGCACCGCGTACTCCGAGGATGAGAGGGCGAAGCCTTCCTGGAGGGTGTCGTCGATGGAGCGTGAGACTTTCCGGGAGGCCGCCACAATGAGGCGCCAAAACTGCTGCTCATCCTCGCTGAGCCAGCGTGGGTGGGAAACCATGGCCGCATCATATCCGACGTTGTGCAAATTACACATCCGCGCTCGGGCTAGCCCGGCTGCTTCAGGCTCTCGATCGGAATCATGGTTGCGCCCGGAACCCGGTCGAAGCGGTCCGGGAAACACGTGAGCACCAGCACCTGGGAGGTTTGCCCGACCTGCCCGAACAAGGAATTCATCCGGACCAGCCGTTCCGGGTCGGTTGCCCCAAGCATGTCGTCCACAACCACCGGGACAGGGGTGGTTGACCCGGATTCCGTGACCAGGTCGGCAATCGCGAACCGAGTCAAGAGGGCGAGCTGCTCCTTCGCACCCCCGGAAAGCTCGCTCAGCGGGACCGTCACACCATCTACGGTGCGATCGGTCACGGTGAGGTCGTCTCCAAGGTTGAAATCCACGCTGGGACCAAACACGTGTCGTGCCCGGTTGCGAATCGCTGCAGTAAACGGTGCAGCGTAGCGGGCGCGGGCCGCGTCGCGGTGAGCGTGCATGGTGTCGCGCAGGAGTTTCACCGCTTCCGCGCGACGGGTTGCGCGCTCCAGCTCGGCCTCGGCGGCCTCAAGGCTGGCCGCGGCGCGGTCGGCCTGCTCGGCGGCGCCTTCGGCCAGTTCGATGCGGCCTGTTAGTTCGACGACCCGGTTGTGCGCGTCGGCGCGGCGCTGCTCGAGGTTGCGCAGGCGCACCTGGGCTCCCTCCACCAGTTGCTCCGCAAAGTCCGGGTCGGCTTCGGCGAGCCTCCCCCGCACGTTCTTGGCCTCCTCGGCGGCTTCCTTCTCCTGCGCGCGTGCTGCAGCGAGATTTTCGTCCAACTGGGCCTTGGACACGCGCTCTTCCGCGCTCTGAAGTTCCGCGGCCGCCGCCTCCACCTGCGCGTGCTTCGCCTCCAACTGCGTCTCTATCACTGTGAGGGCGTGGGCGGCCTTGCGGTCCGCATAGGGTTTCAGGGCCGCCTCCGCCGTGTCGAGTTCCCTGTCAATTGCGCTCACCGCGTCCTGGTGGGCTCTCAGAGCCTCATCCGCATCCTCCTCGCTCACTGGGCCGGCCTCGTCGTGGTCGCCCGCGGCCTGTTCGACCTGTTCCGCGAGCGTGGCTCGCTGCGCCCGCAGGTCATCCGGGTCCGAGCCCGCCAACGCATCCGCTTTCCGACGGCGCGCGGCGGTGAGTTCCGCCTCATGCTCGTGCCAGGCGTCACGGGCGATGCGCGCGGCCTCGACCGATTCCACCCCAAGCTCCTCCAGCTGCTCCTGGAAGGCTGCGAGCGCTGCACGCGCGCCCTCGCGCGGGTCCTGCGCCCCCTGCGCCGCGCGGAATGTCATGGTCGTGGTCCCGAGTTCGATCACCGTGCCGTCGAAAAGCGCAACCGCTTCTGAGCCCTGGACGCGGATCTGAGCGCCATCCACTGTGAGAACTTCGTCTTCTGCCGCAATCTCCAGCTTCGCGCTTGCGGCATCGCGCAGCCGCTCCTGCAGCTTCAGTTCGGCCTCCGCTTGCTCCAGCGAACGGACGTCCTTGTCGCTGACCTCGCGCTTGGGTGCGCGCTCAAGCAGCTCGGTGTACGCCTGCTCTGCGTCCGCGATGCGGTTAAGGTGCTCCTCGACTTCCGCGAGGCGCCGCGTTGCTCGCACGCCGTCACGGACCCGCTCAGCGCGTTTCACGTTCTCGCGGGCCTGGGCTCGTCGCGCCTTCGCGTCGTCCACAGCGGCAGACAGCTCCGCGATCTTGGCCTGCTCCGCGTCGCGCGCTTCGGTCGCGGGGCCGAGGGAGACTTGAAGTTCATCCTCTTCTTCTCGTAGCTGCGTCACCCGCTGCTCGAGCGACTCGCGGGTCGCCACATCCTCCGTCGCACGCTCCATGGCTCGCGTCGCTGCGGCGAGCGCCTCATCCGCCTGGTCGGCTGTCTCGCGCAGCTTGGTGGCCACCGCGAGCTCAGCTTCTCGTGCGGTGAGTTCCTCCGAGGCACCGGGCAGCTCCGTGTCAATGCGCGCGATTTCCTGCTGCCGCCTTGCCACTTCATCGACGAACCCGGCCAGGGCATCGACGTCGTGTTGACGCTGCTCCAGCACCTCTTTCGCCCGCGTCACTGCGTCGTGTTGCGCCTTGTACGAAGCCTTCTCCTTCGGCGGGGTGCTCGCAGTCCAGTACCGCGCGTACTCGGCCTCGATCGCTTGCATGAGCGCGGTGTCTTCTTCGCCCGCCCCGGTCTCACCGGATTGGGAGTCCAACGCCCGGGAGATCGACGGGATGCCGGCTGCCGCGATACCTGGGTCGAGCTCGCCCTGGCGGAGGAAGAGCACCTTGGCCAGGTCGATGTCCATGTTCTCGCGCAGAATCTGCTGCAGCTTGTCATCAGCTTCTCGCCCGGTGAACTGCTGGTGCCGGGGCTCGTGGATGGTCAGCTCCGCTGCTTTGGCCTTCAACCAGCGTTTGTGGATGGTGAAGCGGGTCTCACCCACCGTCGCGCTCAAAGTGACCTCCGGACCCGCATCCTTGCCGGCCGGCGCGTAGATTTTGATCTTCTTCCCGCTGGCGGAGTGCCGCTCACGCAGTACGAGGTCAATGGCGTCAACGATCGTCGACTTGCCTGCCTCGTTGCAGCCGTGGACAACGATGACGCCGGTATCCGGAAGATCCGCGATCTCAAGTCGGTCGACAGCCCGGAAGTTACGAAGAGAGATGGAATGGATTCTCATATCAGTTGGCCTCCTTGGACAGGCGGAACAAGAGATTGACGGCGTCTTGGGCGGTTTGCTGCGCCCCGGCGGGTTGGTCCGCGATTGCCCCGACAAGATCGCGCATCGCCGAGCGCGCGTAGCCGGTTAGCGGAAGTTCCTCCAGCTCCTCTTCGCTGGGTTCAAGGTGAAGACTCATGGCGCTCTTGCGCTCGTATAGCGCGGCGAAGACCGATTCGAGCGCGTCCAGCTCCTGCTGCAGGTACTGCGTGTCCTCCAACCCAAGCGTGCCGTTGATCGCGTACTTGATCACCGTCCGGTCCTTCTCCGGGTACGCGGTAAGTTTCGCAATGAACGCTTCCACGTCCTCTCTCCCATTGACCTCCGCGTACAGGGCTTCAAACGTCCAGGAGCCAACTCGCACCTTCTCTACCGTGGCGCTGGATGTGAGCCCTGCCTTCTCCACGGTGACCACGAGCGCATTACCCGAATCCACCTCGCCCCCCTTCGCACCCGGGGTGAGGTCGTGGTAGTCCGTCACCTCCGGCGAGCCCGAAAACCACACCCGCTCCGTAGGTGTCAGGGGGCCGGCGGAGTGGGTGTCCCCCAACGCGACGTAATCGATGACGCCCTGGTCGGCCGCGGCGTCTAAACAGGAGACGTCGATAAGCGCTTGCGTCTCCTCAGTCCCGAACCCTTCCGCCTGCCCATGGCCCACCAGAATGCGGATGTCCTCGGTCGGCTCCAGATCCCGGATCGCTTTGGCGCACAGGTCTTCCGAGGCGTGTTTGGTCAGTAGCGGCGCTCCCACTACCTGGACGCCGGGACGCACCTGGATCGGCTCAGAGTCGGCGATGACGTGGACCCCTTCGATGCCCTCGGTGCGGTGGAAGATGGAATCGGCCACCAACGGGTCGTGGTTGCCGGGTAAGAGGTAGACGGGGACAGGGAGTTTGCGTAAGGCTTCAAGGGCGCGTCCGAGCGTGGTGCGCTCGAGCGAGTTGTGCTCAAAGACGTCGCCGGCGACAACGATGAACTCGGCGCCGCGCTCGGTAGCGAGGTCACCGATGCGGGAGATGGCGCGCAGCCTGGCGTCGTCGAAACGCGCTTGCGCCTCGGGTGGGAGGAACCAGCGAGTCATTCCCAACTGCAAATCTGAGGTGTGGATGAAGGTGGTGCGGGTCATGGCTTATGGTCTACCATCCCCTCCCGACACCTCTCTCAGATACAGGAACATGTGTTCTACTCGCGGGTGAGTTCGTGATACAGATCCTCGATGTCGGACACGGCCCTGAGCTGGTCGATGTTGGTAAACGACACACTCTGCATCGCGCGCTGTAGCAGGTGCAGGTCAGAGTCTTCGATCATCGGCGCGACCCGCGGGCGAGGCAGCGGCGGAAGTGGTCGGCCGGACCAGAAGTATTCGGAACCCGGGGCGGAATTTTCCAGCGCGACGTGACTCGCCTCGTCTTGTTTCCGCTGCTCAAGCTCCTGGTACGTGAGCCCGCGCATGCGCAAGATCATGCCCGGGTCCGCGTCGATCAACCCTGCGGCGTGCACCGCGAGCGCCACGCCGTGTTTGCACACGGTGGCGTTATCTGGGCAGTCGCAATCGAAGCGAACTTCCTCCGGTGTGTTGCAAATCAGCGCGCTGAGCATGACGTCGCTGAACTCGCCCTTGCGCATCCGCCCGACCGCACCAGGATCGCGCACAAGCGTAGCGACGGCCGCACTGATGTCCTGTCGGCTCCGCCACGGCAACTGCATACTCACCGAAAACGGCTCGTTTTGACTGCCGACGACCGCAGCGTGCGCTCCACCGGAATGCACCGCGAAGTTCACGACGTGGCCCTCTAACGCGTAATCCCGGCCGCGCTTCGTCCGCCCCACATCCGTTTGCCGCACCGCCGCATTGAACACGCGCATCGCGGGCGGGGAATACGCGGGCGCCTGCACGTCGCCTGAAGTGGGCCCGCCTGTTTCGGAGGCACTTCGCACCCGCGTCTTCGCGCCGAAGTTGGCGTAGATGACGTTGTCTTCGCGTGGCCGGTTACTCATTGCTGCCCCTGTAGCTGATCAGTTGTGCCAGGTCTTCGGTGTTGAGCTCGGTGATCCACCCTTCACCCTGGCCCACCACCGCACCCGCGAGCTGCGTCTTGCCGTCGAGAATGTCCTGAATCGACTCCTCCATCGTGCCGCGGGTGATGAGCTTGTACACCGTGACGTCTTTTCGTTGGCCGATCCTGAACGCGCGGTCCGTCGCCTGATTCTCCACCGCCGGGTTCCACCAGCGGTCCATGTGGATGACCATCGACGCCGCCGTGAGGTTCAGCCCGGTCCCGCCCGCTTTCAGGCTGAGCAGCATCGCGCGCGGCCCGTCGTCGGACTGGAATCGTTCCACCATGGCGTCGCGCGCGGATTTGCCCACCCCGCCATGGAGGAAGGGGACGTCTTCGCCCAGCCAATCGCTCAGGTACGGCTGCAAAATGTCGCCGAAGGCCTTGTATTGGGTGAAGATAAGCACCCGTTGATCGGTTTCCACCGCCGCGGTGAGTAGCTCCATGAGTTTTCGCACCTTGCCGGATCGGTGTGCGCCCTTGATGGTGACCGCGGAGCCGTCGCCAAGAAAGTGCGCGGGGTGGTTGCAGATCTGCTTGATGCGGGTGATGGTGGCCAAGACCAGCCCCTTGCGGGCGATGCCTTTGCGTTCTTCCAGCTCACGCTGCATCGCATCGACAAGCGCCTTGTACAGCGCCGCCTGCTCCGGCGTCATATCCACGGTGAGGACGTGTTCGGCCTTTTCCGGCAGGTCTTGGATGATCGCCGTGTCGGTCTTCAGCCTGCGCAGAATAAACGGCGCGGTCAGCCGCTGGAGGCGCTCCCCCATTTCATCCGCCAGCTCCTGGTCCCGGCGCGACTCGATGACCTTGGCAAAGTGGTTGCGGAAGAAGGTTTGGGACCCTAACATGCCCGGGTTCACGAAATCCAGGATGCTGCGCAGCTCCGAGAGCTTGTTCTCAATCGGCGTGCCGGTCAGCGCAATGCGCTGCCGAGCGGGGATCGAGCGAACGCTTTTCGACGCCTTCGTTCCAGCGTTTTTGATCGCCTGCGCCTCATCCAGCACGACGTGGTCCCACTGCACCCGAGCAAGGTCTGCGGCATCCCTCGTCGCGGTGCCGTAGGAGGTGATGACGAGGTCGGCGCCGTCCGCAGCTTCGAACAGCTCGTCTCCCTTGAGCCGGTCATTGCCGTGGTGGACGCGCACCGTCATCCCGGGAACGAACCGCGCGGCCTCGCGGGCCCAGTTCCCGACCACCGAGGTGGGTGCCACCACGAGCGTCGGCCCGGCCTTGGTACCCTCCGCAGCCTCTACCGCGAGGAGGGTCAGGAGCTGCAGGGTTTTGCCCAGCCCCATGTCGTCCGCCAGCACCGCACCGAGGTTGTTCCGGGACATGAAATATAGCCAGTCCACGCCCCGGCGTTGGTATTCGCGCAGCTCGGCGTGCACCGTGTCCGGAACGTCGACGCGCTCTGGTGCTGGGCGGTCCGTTCCCCCAACGAGCGAGGTAAACCATGCGGACCCGGTGAATTCAATCGGGTCGTCCGGCCCGGATTCAAGCGCTAGCTGCCGCAGCTCGGCGGCGCGCACGACGCCCTCTCCCTCAGCTTCTTGGAGTTGCTCGTACTCCTCCTTCGCCGCCCGGGCCTTGAGCTCCAACTCGAATGCGTCGGCCGAGCCCGCAGAGCGCGCCAGCTGGGCCCGCAAGGCTGCGGCCTCCGCATCTGCCTTCGCGCGCTCCAGTGAGCTCTCCCGCAGGGTCCCCAGGTACTTCGCCGTTTTTGCAATCTCGCGCGTGTCCGCGAGCACCCACTCCCCGCGCAGCTTCACCAACCCCGATTTGGAGTTCACGAGCTCGGTCATCTCCTGGTCGGTGAGCTCCACCCCGCCGACGCTCAACCGCCAGTTGTACTGCACAAGCGTGTCAAAGCCCATGCGGGTCACAGTGGCTGAATCGTGCGGGTCGTCGCGCCGTGTGACCTTGAGCTTGGACGTCGTCTCAGCCGTCGTCCACGCCTTGGGCAGCATGACCGCGAAGCCCCGCGCCCGCAGGTTGGAGGCCGCGGACGTCACGAACTGCGCAATCTCATCGGTGGTGAGGAAGACGTCCCAGTCGCTCTCCCCCGGATTCGGCGAGAACGGACCCGGGGTGCGCCCGTGGATGTCCGGGTCCACCAGCGGTGACGCCTCGATCGCCCGCGCCAACTCCTCCTTCAGTGTCTGCGCCGTCTGCCCGTCGTAATCGGCCAACCGTACGGGGCGCGGCGCTTCTGTGCCCGACCTGACTTGGACCCGCACCGGCCACATCGTTTGTTTCGTGGGGTCACTCGGTTCCTCGGGGGATTCCGCGATGAACACGAGCTGTAGGTTCACCGCTGTAATCGTGCCGTTCCAATCCCCCATCTGCCGCGCTAGCGCCGCCCCACCGCGGCGGAGCGGTGTGCCAAAGACCAAGGAGAGTACGAAGTCGTGCCACGGGTAGGGCCGCGACCGCGACGCCTCTGACATCGGCTGGTACAACCTCTCCGAGGCGACCCAGTGGGTAAACGTCTGCGCGCAATCCTCGCTCAGATTCGGGTTGTTCGCCGCGAGCACTCCCGGGGCTGCCGCCACCATGTCCGCCAGCCAGCCGCGCTCCTCAACCCCTGTGCCCAGCTTCCACTGCGCGTACCACTGCCCGTGGCGGTACGGCACGTGAATGGACACTCGCCCGGCGCGGACAAACTGATCCAAACCGTTGTACATGCGGATCAGCCAATACAGGTCGGGGGCCACCGCCTCGCGCTGAGCTGGGGTTGCGGCCGGCGACTCCTCGTCCAAAAACGACAGGCTCGCCAAAAATTGCATTGCATCGCCCGGGGCGAAGATTGCCACCGGCGCCCGGAGATTCACGTGGCGGCCCTTCGGGGTTTGCAGGATGAGTTCTTCGCGGTGGCGGAACCGTGAGTCGTCGATAAGCGAATGCACAACGGGCGGAAAGGTGCCTGAAGGCACTTGCCCGATGGTGATAATTCGGTGGCCCTGCACACGCTCCGCCCACACGGCCAGGCCGGATTCTGGCAGCCACAGGCCATGCAGGAGGTATTTAGGCATACCCATCCTTATACCACCCACCCCCGACACCGAACTGGGTGCCGATTTTGGAAAGACGTGTCTGGGCCATCGGATACAGTGTCATGCGCAAACGAGGAATCGCGTGGGTGCGCGCGGGAAGGAGCTGTGGCCATGTCGGAGAATTTCTGGCTCGTGCTGGCGATTGTGCTGTACTTCGGTGTCATGGTGGCCATCGGGTTTTACTCGTGGCTGAAGACGAACAAGTACGACGACTACGTGCTGGCGGACCGCGGTTTGAACCCCCTCGTCGCGGGGTTATCCGCGGGCGCATCCGACATGTCCGGGTGGTTGCTCATGGGCCTGCCTGGGGCGCTGTTCGTCTCCGGCATGAGCGAACTGTGGATTGTCATCGGCCTGTTCATCGGTACCTGGGCCAACTGGAAGTGGGTCGCGCCACGGCTGCGGTCCTACACCGAGGTGGCGAATAACTCGATCACCTTGCCCAGCTTCTTTGAAAACCGCACGCACGATACCTCTCGCGCGCTGCGGTTCACCGCCGCAGTCATCATCATCTTCTTCTTCACCTTCTACGTCTCCTCCGGCATGGTCTCCGGTGGGCGCTACTACGAGTCCACCTTCGGCGGGGACTACATGACGGGGATGCTCATCGTCGGCTCAATTACCGTGATCTACACCTTCATTGGCGGATTTTTGGCGGTGAGCTACACGGACGTGGTGCAAGGCGTGCTCATGTTCCTCGCCCTCATCATCGTCCCGGTGATGGCGCTGGTGGCGGTGGACAATCCTGGCGAGGTGTTCTCCTACGCCACCTCCAACCCCTACGGGCCGTGGGAGACGGGCAACCCCACCTTCTTCAACATGGTCGCCGGGGTCTCGCTGGCCACCATCGTGGGCAACCTGGCGTGGGGGCTGGGCTACTTTGGCCAGCCGCACATTGTCACCCGTTTCATGGCGTTGAAGTCGCCGGCACAGGCGGCAAGCGCGCGGCGCACCGGCATCGGCTGGGTGCTGTTTTGCTACATCGGCGCCGTCTTCACCGCCCTGGTATCCACCCTCTACTTCGGCACCACGAGCGACAGTGTGACGGACCAATCAGGGTTCGAAACCATCTTCCTCGACCTCGCGCGCATTCTGTTCCACCCACTTATCGCCGGCATCATCCTCACCGCCGTGCTCGCCGCGATTATGTCCACCATGTCCTCGCAGCTACTGATCACGTCGTCGGCGTTGATCGAGGACCTCTACCGCATCTTTAACAAGCACCCGAGCCAAACCACTCTGCTCGTGCTCTCCCGCGTCATGGTCGTACTCGTCGCCGTGGTGGCCATGCTGATGGCGTTCAACCCCTCCGACACCATCCTGGGGCTAGTCGGCTTCGCCTGGGCCGGGTTCGGTGCCGCCTTTGGCCCCGTCGTGATCGCGTCGCTGTACTGGCGCAGGCTCACCGCCCCCGGCGCACTTGCGGGGATGATCGTGGGGGCTGTCACGGTGTTCGTGTGGGGCACCTTCTTCGGCGACATCATCTACGAGATCGTCCCCGGCGTCATCCTTGCCACCGTCGCAATGATCGCCGTGTCCCTCATGACCAGGCCCAAGCCGGGCGTCTCTGCCGAGTTCGCGGACGCCGTGGCCGCCACCGATTACGCCCTCGCCCACCCCGAGGCAACCTTCGACGACGCACTTCGCACCGTGCGAGGGAACCGGAGGGCCACCGGCTCCGTCTAAAGAGGTATGCACCGCTTCACCGTGACATACCTCGGCTTGCTCACCGCAGCCACGCTCGCCGCCGCCCCGTTCCCGACCCCGCTATCGCGTATCGACGCCCCCGTGATCCCCCAACGCGCCACCGTCCTCGGCTACGACCGCACCGAGTTCGGTCCCGGATGGGGCCCAGCCGCCCCCGGCTGCGATACCCGCGCCGCGGTCCTGGCCCGGGACTTTCACGCCGACTGCACCCAGCACTGGCGCACATGGGGTACCGGTCCGGCAGGTCACCCCGCGACACCAACGATGCCAACGATAGAGGACCCTTACACCGGCTCCCCGCTCTCACCCGCCGACGTAGAGATCGACCACATTCTCCCGGTTTCCGCAGCGTGGGACTTAGGCGCACACCGGTGGGATCAGGCGGCACGGTCCGCCTTTTACAACGACCCCGCGAACCTCATCGCCGTCTCCTCTACTGTGAATCAGGCCAAGGGCAACAAGCTCCCGAGCGAGTGGATGCCCCCGCGGCGACGGGCGCGGTGTGCGTATGGGCACCGGTTGGTGGCCGTCGCTAAGCACTATGCCCTGCCGCTGCCCGCCGCCGATGTTCGCGCCATCCGGCGCGCGTGCGCAGGAGTGAGCGGGCTTCTTGCTGCGCGTGAACTCTCGCCTGAACTCGCGCGCGAACTCTGAGGAAGCACCGATCGTGCCGTAAGGTAGGACGATATGAACATCTTCTTCACTATCCTCCACGTCGCGGCGGCGATCATGCTGCTGGGTCCGGTTGTGGTGGCAAGCTCCATGTTCCCGAAGACCGCGGCGGAAGCCCGCACGGGTAGCGAGGAAGCCACCGGCCGCGCCACTGTCTTGCACCGCATCACCAAGACCTACGGCCTGCTCTCCGCTCTCGTTCCGTTGCTCGGTGGCGTGCTGCTCGCCCTGGACTGGGAAGCGCACCACTCCAACTACTGGCTCCACACCGCAATGGTGCTGTCCGTGATCGCATGGGCACTGCTCCTGGGCATGGTGATCCCGCAGCAGCGCAAGATCATGGGCACGCTCGGTGCGCTCTCCCCGGCGGAGGCTGACCCCTCCGACGTCACCGGCAATTTCGAGGGTGCGAAGGCCAAGGCAGCTGCCGGCGCAGGCATCTTCAACCTGCTCTGGGTGATCGTGCTCGTCCTCATGTACCTGCCGTCCCCGGCATAACGCTTATCTAGCTGCGATACAGCGCGTCCAGACCGATGTCGGTCTGAGCGCGCTTTTGTTGTTAATGGGGCTATCGCGGCATGAACTGCTGGGCGATGTTCCACAGAAGCGGCAGCACCACGGCGAGAATCGGGATCGCGATGGCCAACTTCTCCCCGGTCGTTTTCTCCGAGCTGGAGTCGCTGGAAGAGCTAGAGGAGCTCGAATCTGAAGAGCTGTCGCGGCTGCCTAACCGATCCAGGATGGTGTCGTACACCCCGGCGTGGTCAATGCCCGCCGCCTTAATGGTGTGGTCCACGAACTGCTTCTCGGAGATTCGCCCGCCGTCGCGCGGCGCTGCGGCCCAAGCGATCTCCTTGCCCTGGACCTTGAGCATGCCCAGCTGCGCGTAACCAGCGGGGCCCTTCTCCGCCGGGCCTTTCGAGATCACACCGATAAACCCGCGGCCGGGCACCCACACGGGGCCACCGGAATCGCCCTGGCTCGAGGAGGGCACGCGGATGGTAAACGATTGCTCCACCCTGCCGAAGTAGGTGCCGCAGCTTTTCCCCGTGGTGCCGAGGTGGGTGGTCTCGCCGTGGTAGCAGACTTCCTCCCCGCGCTTGACCTGGTCGAGGGTGAGCACCGTATCCCCGGAGTACGTGTTCGGCCCGAGCGTGACGCCTTTGTCCCAGACGATCTCGCCCCAGTCGTTGCTGTAGTCGTCGAACTTCTTTGACGGATGGAACGTGCCCATGGGCGTAGACAACCCGGCAAAGGCGTTGCGCTGCGTGCGGTCATAGAGCTGAACCCGGTCCCCGTCATTACCGCAGTGGCCGGCGGTGTAGCTCACGCCCCGGGCGTGGTCGTTATACCCGATGGTGCAGGAGCCCCCGCTAATGAATACCGCGCCGCCCTGGGTTGGAACGCTAGGTGCCGCCGACGCGGCCGGAGCGGCCACCCCCAAAGCTGCCACCACCGCAGCTGAGAACAGTGTCGTTGTCACTTTAGAAGCAGCGCGGTGGCTGTGCATGTTAACCAATGTCCTCCATGGCTTTAAGCAAAACAGGGATTCCGGCCGCGGCCGCGGCGAGGGATACCACGATCAATACGATGACCACGGGCGACATTCCCTCACGGTTCCGCTGTTGCGGGGTGGGAGCTGCGGCAGATGCGTTCGGCTTCGCTTGCACCGGTGCAGGTGCCGAGGGTGCGGGGGCTGGCGTCGATTGCGTCGCCCGGGCCGGGGGCGTCGCCGCCGGCAGCGCGGTTGGCTCAGTGCGGTTCGTCCCCGGAATGGTTCCCGGAATGGTGATCGTTCCGCCGGTGGTGCCTGAGGCGCCGGAGTCGTTCGGGTCGTAGGTGACCCAGCCGTCGCCAAAGCCGGCGGCATAGACGTAGGCGTTGAAGAACTCCTGCTGCGAGATCGGATCGCCCTCGCGCGGGGCGGCACCCCACCCCACCGGCGCGCCGTCTTTACGTACCGGGCCCAGCTTGACGGTGACGGACACCTTCGGGTCCACCGATCCCGCCGAAGCGATGCCCACGAGTCCGCGCCCCGGCACCCACACAGGACCGCCGGAGTCGCCCTTCTGCCAGCCCTCAATGTTCGCGGTGAAGGACTCGTTGACCCACCCGTGGAACGTGCCGCAGGTGTACTTGTCCGAGTTCGTGTGTGTGGCCTCGCCGTGGGAGCACACCGTGTCGCCGCGCTTGACTTCGGAGCGGGCGAGGATCTTCTCGCCCGAGAACCGGTTGGTTGGAAGTTTCACGCCCGGGTCCCAGCGCACCTCACCCCAGTCGTTGGAGTAGTTGCCGTCGTAGCCAGGCGAGGGGTAGAAGGTGCCCAGGGGCACGGAAACCTCGTGCGTCGCCCGGTTGAGCAACCTCACGCGCGCTCCCGGGGTTCCACAGTGGCCCGCGGTGTAGCTGACACCCCGGGCCACGTCGTTGTAGCCCAGCGTGCAAGAGCCCGTGTTGTCCACGAAGATGGCGACACCCTGCTGCGGCACGGTAGGGGCGGCAGCCACGGCGGTGAGAGGGGATGCCAGAGAGGCAGCGGCGGCGACTGCCGCAACTCCTGCTCGTGTAACCCTCATTTGTAACGCCTTCTTGTTTAGGACGAAGTTGGTCTAAGCCTACTCGCGTAAACCCCAATCGCGTAACTATTCATCCATAGTGCCGCGCCACCCATTTCGCTACCGCTTATCGACGGCCCCCGGCCAACCCTCTGACCTCCACAAACGCCCTCCACAACACCTAGAGAATGGCGTACTGAATGTGAATCGCCAGCGGCGGGGTGAGCAATGCAACCACGAGACCAATGAGTACCGCCTGCCACACCTTCAGGTTGCTCTCGCCCACGGTGCGGCTTGAGCCAGAGGACCCCTCCTCGTCTTGAGAGTCTTCGGGCGCAGAAAGAGCCTGGTAGTTCACCGGAATGGGGGTGCGCAGGCCCGTAGAGGCGAGGAACCTGAACAGGCCGTCGAAAAGCGAGCGCAGCGCCTCCCCCACCGGGCCTGCGGCGCCCGGGGCGACCATGTTCAGCGCCCACACGCCGAGGACGCGCATCTCCGGAACCGGAGTCGAATCCGCTGGCACCACGCCAACGACGAAGTTGCGCGAGCTCGACCGGGGGTTGGAACTCCACCTGCTGGAGACCACGCCGACGAACCCGCGCCCGGGCACCCACATCGGGCCGCCGGAATCGCCGGGCTGGGACAGCGGGGCGTCGATGAAGAAGGTGTTATCTGCCGAGCCCGCGAATCTGCCGCAGGTGGCCCCGCCGCCCGGGTGGGAGGTGCGGCCGGAGTAGCAGACGGTCTCCCCCAGGCGAATGTTGTGGGGATGGACCCAGCCATCGCCAGTGACTGGATTTCCCCCGACGTGGACCTGCGGGTCCCACTCGATGGCCGCCCAGTCGTTGCTCAGCTGCGAGTCGTAGAGCCTGGACCGTCTGAGGGTGCCCACCGCACCACCTGCCCGGCCCGTCGCGGGGTCAATCGCGCGGACCCGCGCTCCGTCCCCACCGCAGTGCGCGGCCACGAAACTGCGCCGGTTCGCGGCGTCGTTGTAGCCGACGGTGCAGATTCCTGTGCCTTGCACCAATACCGTTCCACCCTGCCGCACGGCCACCGGCTGCGCCGTCGCGGGGGTCATGGTCGCTCCAAGGGCTACCGTCAGGGTAAGGATACTTATCCGCGCACTCAGTCCACGCAAGCGACTACTCACCCGCCACACACTACCCCGCGATGTGGCTCAGCAGGGTGATCACAACACCGTCTCAAACTTCAGACCGGGGTCAGATTGGCAACGTGATGTTGACTACACCGAGGAGCCACGGTGTAACAAGCAATGCAACCCCAAAGAAGACGCCAAAGACGATTCCAACGATCTCTCCAGCGCTGTATTCGGACTCCGCTTCGAGCACGCTGCCTTGGCGCTCGCTGGAGGAGGGACGGGAGTTCGACTTTGCCGATCCCTCTTTGATCCGGCTACTCATCTCTTCGGTAATCCGCCCCTCCCCAGGAATGAGGGGGCCGTTCGACCTCGTCGGGCGCGGATCGCGGGGATTGACTGGGTTGTCTCCTGGGTTGTCTCCTGGGTTGTCTGAGGGTGCGACACCCGCCGCACGGAAGTAGGCCTCCCTGTATTCATCGGCTGTGATCGCAGCACCGTCGCGCGGGGCACTTCCCCAGATCACCGGGCGGGCATTGGGGGGCAGTTCGCCGAGCAGCGCCGCGTCTTCGGCCTCAACGAATCCCAGGAACCCTTTCTCCGGCGACCAGAGCATGCCACGGGCAGATACGTCGGCAGCCGAAGCGGCCGGCATGCGCACAGTGAAAGACTGCCCGACCTGTTCGTAAAAACTGCCGCACACCGGAATGAATGAGCGGCCCCACGCTGGCCGGGTGAAGCAGACCTCATCCCCGGTTGTCATTTCAGCCAGATCCGCCATTCGGGGAGTGATGTAGTTACCGGGAGGAATTACCCCCGGGGCCCACGAAATTTCACCCCAGCTATTTCCGTGAGCAGAATTTCGCTCACCTCTAGCTAGGTAGACGCCGCGATGAGCGTCGCTACGCTCAATAGGTCCAACAGGGTCGCCGTCACGTCCGCAGTCGCCGGCAACGTAAGTAACGTCTCGGGTCTCATCGTGAAAACCAAGAGGGCATATCTGGCTGCCAATCCTGATCTGGCTCCCTTGATTCGTCAGGAGCCCCTCCAAGGGCAGCGTATGCGCCTGTGCAGGTACTGCAAGGCCCGCCGAGACGACGGTCGAGACGACGAGTAGTCGGAACATGCGCTTCACGGGGTGACCTCCATTGCGGAAATTCGCTATTTCTAATCTAGCCCCCACTCCCGAGCAGAAGGAACCCCTCGCGCAGACTCATGGCAAGCGTGCGCGAGGGGCAAAGACGGTCCGAGGTGATTAATCCCGGTCGTACCGGCGGCCACCCCGACCACCCCGATCGCGGCCGTAGCCGCGGTCGTCGCGGTCCCGGCCGTAACCACGGTCGTCGCGGTCGAAGCGACGGCCACCGCGGCCGCGCCCGCCCCTGTCGCGCGGCGGCGCACCGTGGTCGCGCTGGATGTTGATCAACTGGCCGGAGATGCGGGTGTCCTCCAGGCGGTCAAGCACAGCTGGGTCCATGTTCTTCGGCAGCTCTACCAGGGTGAAGTCGCCGCCGATGGTGATCCGGCCGAAGTCCTTCGAGTTCAGCCCGCCCTCATTCGCCAGCGCACCGACGATGGCACCCGGGCGCACGTGCTGGCGCTTGCCAACGTCGAGGCGGTAGGTGTCAAAGTTGTCGCTGTCGTCATGGCGGCGACCGCGGTCAGAGCGGTCGTCTCGACCGAAGCGGTCGCGGCCACGGCCACCACGATCATCCCGGTCGCGGCGGCGGTCCCCGCGGTCCCTATCGCGGCGATCCTCTCGGTCCCACCGGTCCCGGTCGCGGCGGTCGCGCTTGTCGCGCGGCGGTTCTTTCATCAGGAACTCGTCGCCTGCGAGCGCCTGCGTGGCCAACGCGGCGGCGATGTCGTCCATCGGCACATCGTTGGATTCGGAGTACTCGCGGACCATCTTCTTGAACACGTCCAGGTCAGAGGCCTCGAGGGACTCGGTGATCGAGTCCATGAACTTCACCTTGCGCGACTCGTTGACCTCATCAACCGTCGGCAGCTCCATCTCCTCAATCGTCGCGTTGGTCACGCGCTCAATCGAGCGCAGCATGCGACGCTCGCGCGGGGTGACGAACAAGATCGCCTCACCCGTGCGCCCCGCGCGGCCGGTACGGCCGATGCGGTGGACGTAGCTCTCGGTGTCGTTCGGGATGTCGTAGTTCAGCACGTGGCTGATGCGCTCGACGTCCAGGCCGCGGGCCGCGACGTCGGTGGCGACCAGGATGTCCAAGCGGCCGTCGCGAAGCTGGTCAACCGTGCGCTCGCGCTGCTGCTGCGCGATGTCGCCGTTGATGGCGGCCGCGGAGAACCCGCGGGCGCGCAGCTTCTCGGCGATCTCCTCGGTCTCCTGCTTTGTGCGCACGAACACGATCATCGCCTCGAACTCCGTCACCTCGAGGATGCGGGTGATTGCGTCGAGCTTGTTGCGGTGCGCCGTGTACAGGTAGCGCTGCGTGATGTTCGTGTTGGTGCGGGTCTCCGACTTAACGGTGACTTCTTCCGGGTCGTTCAAGTAGTCGCGGGAGATGCGGCGGATCGCGTTCGGCATCGTCGCAGAGAACAGGGCGACCTGCTTCTCATCCGGCGTGTCCTCGAGGATGCGCTCCACATCCTCCTGGAAGCCCATGTTGAGCATCTCGTCCGCCTCGTCCAAGACGAGGAACTTCAGGTTCGAGATGTCCAGCGAGCCCTTCTCCAGGTGGTCAATCACGCGGCCCGGCGTGCCCACGATCACCTGTGCGCCGCGCCGGAGCCCAGAAAGCTGGATGCCGTAGGCCTGACCACCGTAGATGGGCAGCACCTGAATGCCGCCGAGGTGGTCGGCGAACTGCTGGAACGAATCAGAAACCTGCAGCGCCAGCTCACGCGTCGGGGCGAGCACGAGTGCTTGCGGGTAACGCTTCTTCGGGTCGATCTGGGACAACACCGGGAGCGCGAAGGCCGCGGTCTTACCCGTACCGGTTTGCGCCAGCCCCACCACGTCGCGGCCCTGCACCAGAAGCGGGATCGTCTGCGCCTGAATTGGTGAAGGCTGCTCGAAGCCCACGCGCTTGACGGCCTCGACGACTTCCTCGGGCAGGCCGAGGGTCTCGAACCCGTTCTGCGGTTGCTCGGGCTCCTCCTCGGTCACGCCTGCGACCTCGGCCACTTTGAGGATGTCGTCCTCGTCCGACGCAACTTCCACGACGTCCGTATCAGTGACGGTGGCAGTATCTTCGTTCACATCGTTGGCCGCGGTCTCGTCCGCGACGCCGGTCTCCTCAGAAACCCCCGCATCCCTGGTGCCCTCAACTGCGGCATCTGCCGCGGCAACCTGCGGGTTGTCCTGATTTTCCGACTGATTCACATCCGGCTCATTTTCGCCGCCGGTGGCGTTTTCGGAAATGCTCATTGCCACCACACCCTACGCCAGATACTGCGGAACCTGCTATTTTGCGCTGCCGTTGATGGGCGGGGGCCGCTTGACCCCGCCGAGGTTCCGTGCCCGTGAATGTAATTCACGCTATTGCGCACATAATTCGCAGGGGCGTGTATATTCAGTCGCGTGACTTACGACAACGCTTTCACCACCGCGGCTGCACCAGCCGCCGTGTTTGCGTTGTCCAGTACCCAGCCGGCCCGCCTGCATCATCATCTGTAGCGCGGTGCCGGCTTTCATACGCCCCCTGCGCTAACGCCTCTGTGAAAGCGCAGGGGGTTTTGTCGTTAGTGCCTGCGTATGCGTCCTGTGCCGCGCGCCCGGGCCCTCAAACCGGGAAGACGTCTCTCCCCCGTCCCAGCGCCTTCAATTCGCGCATTGCTTCCTGAAAGAGCACAGTTAATGTCCACCATGACTGCACAACCCACAAAGCCCACTGACGTCACTCCTAAACCCCGCGGCCTGAGCCACAGGCACATTCACTTCATCGCTCTCGGTTCCGCGATCGGCACCGGTCTGTTCTACGGTTCCGCAGGTGCAATCCAGGCCGCGGGTCCTTCCGTGTTGCTGGTGTACCTGCTCGGCGGCGCCGTGGTGTACTTCATGCTCCGCGCGCTCGGCGAGATGAGCGTGCGCAACCCGCTGCGCGGTTCGTTTGCCGTGTACTGCCGTCGCTACCTCGGCGGGCTCGGCGGTTACATCACCGGCTGGATGTTCGCGTTCGAGATGATGATCGTGTGTCTGGCCGACCTCACCGCAATCGGCATCTACATGAAGTTCTGGTTCCCAGATACAGCCGCGTGGGTGTGGATCGCCGCCACGCTGCTGATCATCGGCGCAGCCAACCTGGCCACCGTGCGCTGGTTCGGTGAGCTCGAGTTCGCGTTCACGTTGATCAAGGTCACCGCGGTGGTGGGCATGATCGTCGGCGGCGCTGCCATCCTCGTGTTCAACCTGGGCGCCTCCCCCGAGACCACCGGCCTGTCCAACCTGTGGAACGATGGCGGCTTCATGCCCAACGGCATCCAGGGCATGATCGCGTCCTTCATCCTCGTCCTGTTCGCCTTCGGCGGCACCGAGATCATCGGCGTCGCGGGTGCGGAAGCCGAGGATCCGGAGCGCTCCATTCCCAAGGCCGTCAACACCGTGCCCCTGCGCATCCTGCTGTTCTACGTGCTCGCCATCTCGATCATCCTCATGATCAACCCCTGGCGCACCATCACCGGCGAAGAGTCCCCGTTTGTACAGATCTTCTCCACCCTCGGCGTGAACTGGGCAGCCGGCCTGCTGAACTTCGTGGTCATCACCGCCGCGCTCTCCGCCATTAACGCCGACCTCTTCGGTACCGGCCGCGTCCTCGCCGGCCTGGCCAAGGAAGGCCTTGCCCCGCGCGCCATGGCGAAGACGTACCGCGACGTTCCCGTGATGACGGTCTTCTCCCTCCTCATCGTCCTCATCTTGGGCGTCTTCCTCAACGCGGCCTTCCCGAACGTGTTCTCCACCGTCGCGGCACTGGCCACCTTCGCCACCGTCTTCGTCTGGCTGATGATCCTGTTCGCCCAGGTTGCGATGCGCAAGGAGATGACCGATGAGGAACAGGCAAACCTGAAGTTCGCGGTCCCCTTCTGGCCCTACGGCCAGTACTTCGCCATCGCGTTCATCCTGTTCACCTTCGGCATCATGGCCTGGCTGCCGGACTTCCGCCTGGCCCTGGGCATCGGCGTTGCCTTCCTGGTGCTGGCCACCGCGATGTACTTCATCACGGGCCGCCCGCAGGCACTGGCAGCGACCGAGCTCGAAGAGAGCATGCAGCGCGCATAGCCTGCCGCTTATCGACGACCTCCGGCCCCCAATCGCCCCGGCCCACGCCGGGGCGTTATTCCTAGAAGTGAGAGGCAACCTCGTCATGTCAACCACGACAGCCCCATCAGTGAATCCAACCTCTAAGACGGCAGCGCGCGGCCTGAACCACCGGCACATCCACTTCATTGCGCTCGGTTCCGCCGTCGGCACCGGCCTGTTCTACGGTTCCGCCGGCGCGATCCAGGCGGCGGGCCCGTCCGTCCTGCTGGTGTACCTCATCGGTGGCGCGGTGATGTACTTCATCCTCCGCGCGCTGGGCGAGATGAGCGTGCGCCACCCCGTCCGCGGCTCCTTTGCCGTGTACTGCCGCGAGTACCTGGGCGGTTTCGGCGGATTCATCACCGGCTGGGCATTCGCGTTCGAGATGATGATCGTCTGCCTCGCCGATCTGACCGCGATCACCATCTACATGAAGTTCTGGTTCCCCGGCACGCCGGCGTGGGTGTGGATCACCACCACCCTGCTCATCATCGGCGCGGCCAACCTGGCCAATGTGCGCCTGTTCGGCGAGCTCGAGTTCGGGCTCACCCTGATCAAGGTCGGTGCCGTGGTCGCGATGATCGTGGGCGGCGCCGCCATCCTCGCCTTCAACCTGGGCCCGAACCCGGAGCAGATGGGTGTGGCCAACCTGTGGGCAGACGGCGGTTTCTTCCCCAACGGCGTCAGCGGCATGGCGGCGTCCTTCATCCTCGTGCTCTTCGCCTTCGGAGGCACCGAGATCATCGGTGTGGCCGGTGCAGAAGCCGAGGACCCGGACCGATCCATCCCAAAGGCCGTGAACACGGTCCCGGCGCGCATCCTCATCTTTTATGTGCTGAGCATCCTGATCATCCTGCTGATCAACCCGTGGCGCTCGATCACCGGCGAGGACTCCCCCTTTGTCCAGATCTTCGACACCCTGGGCGTCACCTGGGCCGCCGGCCTGCTCAACGTGGTGGTGCTCTCGGCGTCGCTGTCCGCCATCAACGCGGATCTGTTCTCCACCGGCCGCGTGCTCGCGGGCCTGTCCAAGGAGGGCCTGGCGCCGAAGTCGATGGGACGGACCTACCGGGACGTGCCGGTGATGACCGTGGTCATGCTGCTTCTCGCGCTCGTCGTCGGCGTGTACCTGAACACCAAGTTCCCGGACATCTTCGAGACCATCGCCGCACTGGCCACCTTCGCCACCATCTTCGTGTGGCTGATGATCCTGTTCGCGCACATGGCCTCGCGCCGGCAGATGACGCGCGAGGAGCAACGGGCGCTCAAGTTCCCGGTGCCGCTGTGGCCCGTCGGCCAGTGGTTCTCGATCTTCTTCATCCTCTTCGCCTTCGGCACGATGGTGTGGTTGCCGGAGTACCACATCGCGCTCGGTGTCGGCGTCGGGTTCCTGGTGCTGATGAGCCTCCTCTACTTCGTCACCGGCCGCCCCCAGGCAGTGGCGAACACCGAAGTGGAGTACGCCGCAAAGTAGCGGGCATTACCCTGTCCCTATGGGCGACATGCAGAAGCTGTACCAATCCGCCGCCAAACTCCAGCAAGTTGCCCCCGATGCCGTGATGGTCGGGGGCAGCGCTGCTGTTTTTTACTCCTCGCACCGCATTTCGTTCGATCACGATCACGTGATCGAAAACCTCCAGGGGAGGTACGACGCAGTGCTAGAGGCAGTTACGGGTCTTGACGGATGGTCCACCAACCCTCGAGCTTCGAAACCGCCGATGACCATCATGGGATCCCTTGACGGCTACCAAGCAGGTTTAAGAAATCTTCGACGGAAAACACCACTAGAGGTGCAAGAACTGCTGCTTCCTAACGGCGATACATTGCGCATTCCAACAATTGAGGAAGTTCTGCGCACCAAGGCCTTTCTCATTGTGCAGCGCAACCAGGTTCGCGATTTTCTCGACGTGGCCGCTGTGAGCACTCAAATGGGGATCTCATCTGCGTGTCATACACTGCTGCAAATCGATAGCTTCTACACCGAATTCACCGGTACCGACGGTTCCGTACTCTCGGAGCTGGTGTGCATGCTCGCTGAACCCGACCCGGCGGATAGTAGAAACAAGGATGCCCTCTCCCAATACAAGGGTGCGGTCGCAGGCTGGGATTCATGGGATCGAGTGGAGGCGACATGTAAGGAGTTGGCTGCATGTCTCACGTAATTAGCCCCCTTATGTTTCGCAACGTCTCGGCCAGCCCAAATGACCCAATTTCAACGTGGCCGTACGAGGTATACGCGGCCACCTTGCAGTACGGCAACATCTTCGATTGGCGGGTTTTTGCAAACGAGATTCGACGCGACCCCTGGGGCGATGTCGCTGACCTCATGGACTCGGTTGTCCACGAGCTGCCGAACCTGGATGCCTCCCAGCTTTTCTTCCTCATCCTCGGGCAGGCGCGGGGCGACGAGGACATTTTTACCAAGTCCCTCCCAGGCCGCCAGAAGGGGTACGAAGCCTGGTAGCTACTCCCCCAGCCGCACCTTGATCGCCTCCCCGTGGGCGGGCAGCTGCTCCGCGTCAGCCAGCCGCACCACGGCGGGGGCGATGTCGTTAAGTGCCTCCTCCGAGTACTCCACCACGTTCACCGGACGCAGGAACGTGTGCGTGGACAGCCCCGCCGCGAACCGCGCGGTCCCGGACGTGGGAAGCACGTGGTTGGAGCCTGCGGCGTAATCGCCCAGCGGCACGGGCGTGTGCTTGCCGACGAACACCGCGCCCGCGTTCACCACCGCCCCCGCCACGGCCCGGGCGTCACGGGTGTGGATTTCGAGGTGCTCCGGGGCGTAGGCGTTGGAGATGCGGGTGGCGGACCGGAGGTCGTCGACAAGCACTATGCCCGATTGCGGTCCGGTGAGCGCGGCGGCGACGCGCTCGGAGTTCAGCGTGACGCGGTAGCGTGCCTCGATCTCGCGGTCGACGGCCGCGGCGAGGTCGGCGGAGTCCGTGATGAGTACGCTGGCGGCCTGCTCGTCGTGCTCGGCCTGGCTGATCAGGTCGTAGGCGAGGTAGACGGGATCAGCTGAGTCGTCAGCGATGATGGCGATCTCACTGGGGCCGGCCTCTGCGTCGATGCCCACTACCCCGTTGACCAGGCGCTTCGCCGCGGCCACGAAGACGTTGCCGGGGCCGGTGACCATGTCGACGGGCTCGAGGCCCTCGCCTCCGTGCGCCATGAGCGCGACCGCCTGCGCGCCGCCGACCGCCCACACTTCCTCGATGCCCAGGAGCGCGCATGCCGCGAGAATCGTCGGGTGGGGCCAACCGCCGTGCTCGGCCTGCGGCGGGGAGCACACCACCATGGACTCCACGCCGGCTTCCTGCGCGGGGATCACGTTCATGAGCACGCTCGACGGGTACACCGCCTTGCCACCGGGCACGTAGAGGCCCACGCGGCGCACAGGAATGAAGCGCTCTGTCACGGTGGCGCCCGGCGCGACCTGCGTCGTCGAGTCTTCCGGACGCTGCGCCGTGTGCACGGTGCGGATCCGCTGCGCCGCCTGCTCGAGGGCACCGCGCACGTCCGGGTTGAGCTCCGCCAGCGCGCTGTCAATCACCTGCGCCGGGACCAGGACGCTCTGCGGACGCACGCCGTCGAACCGCTCGCCGTACTCCAGCGCGGCCTCCGCGCCGCGTTCGCGCACCGCATCCACGATCGGCGCCACAGTGGGCAGCACCGCGTTGACGTCGACGCCCGCGCGCGGCAGCACCCTTCGCAGCTCGCTTATCGACGGCTCACGTCCCCGCAGATCCACCACATTCAGCATGACGCTCCCACTTTCACTGTGCCAGTTGTCGAGCAGTTGAGGTCGATCAATGGTATCCCCAAGCAGACACGACGTGGGTATGGAATGTTTAACTCCATGACCGTGACACAAGGCAACAAAGTGGTGCTGATCGGCGCCGGATACGTTGGATTGGCTTACGCCTACGCCATCTTGAACCAGGGGCTGGTGGATCACCTGGCCATCATCGACTTAGACGAGGAAAAAGTTTGGGCCCAGGTCGAGGACCTCAGCCACGCAATCCCATTCTCCGGCCACCACCTGGATGTTGTGGTGGGCACCTACGAGGATTGCCGAGACGCAGCACTGGTGGTCAACTGCGCCGGCGTGGCGCAGCGCGAGGGCGAGAGCCGCATGGACCTGGTCGCGCGCAACGTGAAGATCTTCGAGAGCATCAACCGCGAAGTCATGTCCCACGGCTTCAACGGCGTGTACGTGGTGGCCACGAACCCGGTGGACGTACTCAGCTACGTCACCTGGAAGCAGACGGGGCTGCCCTCGAACCAGGTGATCGGCTCAGGCACGGTGCTCGATACCGCCCGTTGGCGCCACAACCTGGGGCAATTCTTCGATATTGCCCCGTCCGCGGTCCACACCTACATCATCGGCGAGCACGGCGACAGCGAGTTGCCGGTGCTCTCCTCCGGCTCCGTCGGCGGCGTGCCGCTGCGTGCGTTGCTTGAGACCGAGTCGGAGACAAACCCCGAGATCTACGATCAGATCGACGACATGTTTGTGCGCACCCGCGACGCCGCCTACGAGATCATCAAACGCAAGGGCAACACGTCGTTCGGCGTGGGCAACGCGCTCGCCCGCATCACCCGGGCAATCCTGCGCAACGAGGACGTGGTCCTGCCCGTCTCCGCCCTCCTCCAGGGCGAGTACGCCCACAAGGACATCTACATTGGCACCCCGACGGTGCTCAACCGCGAGGGCGTGCGCAACGTGGTGGAGCTGCGCCTGGACAAGGACGAGTACGCCAAGTTCGACGCCTCTGCCGAGACCCTGCACACCGTGATCGGGCAATTGGAGTTGGGGTAGGCGGATACGATTAGCCGCATGCCCAAGCAGATCGACGTCGTAGGAGCCGTGTTTCTCCGCGACGGCACCGTCTTCGCCGCCCGGCGCGGCCCCGGCAAAGCGATGGCCGGGATGTGGGAGTTTCCCGGCGGGAAGATCGAGCCGGGCGAAACCCCGCCTGAGGCGCTCGAGCGGGAACTGCGCGAGGAACTGCGTATCGACGCCCACGTGCGTGACCACCTCACCACCACCAGTTACCAATACGACTTTGGAGTCGTGAATTTGGCAACGTACATCTGCGAAATCGAGGGCGGGGAGCCTGAACTCACCGAGCACAGCGAAGCGCGATGGGTTCCGGTTGAGCAGCTGGCTGAGCTGGATTGGGCGCCGGCGGACATCCCCGCGGTCGGACTGCTACAGGAAAGGTTCGCGTAGTCGTGCAAAAGGACGACGCGGCACTCCCCTTCGGAGTGTACGAAACACCGGTAACGAAGCGGGTAGCCGAAAGACTCGCCAATACCCAGCAGGCCAACCCCTTTGCCCGCGGAGCTATCACAGACGCCTCCTCCGGCCACGCGGCGCGCTACGCAGAAGCCATCACCAGAACCATTGGCGGGCACCTCGCCCAAAAACTCATCCGGACGTCGGATCCGGCCGAGCGGGTGGAATTGATCAACGCCTTGGCAGTACTTATCGACCCGGACGATGCGATCGATTCAGAGGCGCTGCTTCATGCGGTGTACGAGGAAACTCTCGGCACCGCACCCGCCCTGCCCCCCGCTCCCCCGACGGGCGCATCCCTTCTCACTAACGCAAGCAGCGATTTCAGTATGGCCGCTGAGATCAAACGTGAAATTCAGACGGCCGACAGCGTTGACCTCCTGTGCGCGTTTATTAAGAACTCCGGCATCGCGGTGATCCGCGACCAACTCGAGTACCTGCGCGAACGCCAGATACCGCTGCGCGTCATTACCTCGACGTACTGCGGGGCATCTGACGTTCAAGCTATCAACAGGCTGGTAGAGGAGTTCGGCGCCCAAGTCAAGATCGGCTACGAATCGCGCGGCACCCGGCTGCACGCCAAGGCGTGGCTCTTCCGCCGCAACTCGGGGTTTGATACCGCCTATATCGGCAGCTCCAACCTGTCCAACTCAGCACTTATCGACGGCGTCGAGTGGAACGTGCGGGCATCTCGCGCCTCCACACCAGAAATCCTGGCGAAGTTTGAGGCCGTGTTTGAGACGTACTGGAACGACGCCCACTACGTCCCTTACGTTCCGCGCGACGACCACGAGCGCCTAGCGGACGCGCTGCGCCGGGAGAAGTTCGGAGACAACTCTGGCCAGCTCGAACTTTCCGGCCTTGAAGTGAGGCCTTTCCCGTACCAAGAGGCGATGCTCGAGGCACTTCGTGTGGAGCGCGAGGTCCACGACCGCCACCGAAATCTCCTCGTAGCCGCAACCGGCACAGGAAAAACCGTGGTGGCCGCGTTGGACTATGCGTCGGTGACGGAGTCGTCGGCAAGCAAAATGCCCCTGCTGTTTGTCGCACACCAGCGGGAACTGCTTCGGCAGGCAATGCGGACGTACCGCGAGGTACTGCGGGACCCCAACTTCGGCGAACTGCTCGACGGCGCGCATACGCCCCGCGAGGGGACGCATGTCTTTGCCACGGTTCAGACGCTGCACAAGCGTCTCGACGACTTCGCGCCCGACCGCTTTGATGTCGTGGTCATCGATGAGTTTCATCATGCGGAGGCGTCGACGTACCAAAAGGTGCTCGATTACGTTCGGCCGAAAGAGCTTTTGGGCCTTACTGCCACGCCGGAACGGGGCGACGGGGTCAACGTGCAGCGCTTCTTCGATTACCGCGTGGCCTATGAGCTTCGACTTTGGGATGCGCTGCAGCTGGGCTTGGTCGCGCCGATGCATTACTACGGGCTCAATGACGAGACGGACCTGCGCAGCGTGAAGTGGACGCGGACGAGTCGGGCATACGACGTCGAGGCGCTCAGTGAATTTTACGTGCGTCATGGCGATTCGCGGGTGAAGTTAATTCTGAACGAGCTGCAAAAGCGCGTATTCGATTTCGGGGAGCTGAAGGCGCTGGGCTTTTGTGTAAGCATCCAGCATGCGCAATACATGGCGGACCGCTTTTCTCACTTTGGTGTAGCCGCTGCGGCAGTCACCTCGCGGACCGCTCCTTTCGAGCGCGATGCTGCGATTCAACGTTTGCGGGCCGGTGAGCTCAAGGTGCTGTTCACTGTCGACCTGTTCAACGAGGGCGTGGACATCCCGGAGCTGAACGCCCTACTACTTCTGCGCCCGACGGAAAGCCCGATCATTTTCCTTCAGCAGCTGGGTCGGGGTCTGCGCAAGATCCCGGGCAAGGTGTGTACCGTGCTGGACTTCATCGGCGAGCAGCGTGCGGAGTTTGACTTCGAGCGCCGCTACGCCGCTTTAACGGGCAAGCGCGGAAAAAAGCTGGTGAAAGAAATTGAGCGAGGCTTTCCGACGCTCCCAGGCGGAACCCACATCCAACTCGATCGGGTTACCCAGGAAAGGGTACTGAGGAATGTGAAGCGGGTCGCAGGCAATTCGATTGTGAAAATCCGCGCACTGGTGCAGCAAGAAGCCACTACCGACCTGTCCGCATTCCTGTCGAATACTGGGCTGGCGCTCGAGGATCTTTACCGTAACAAGAAGGATGGTGGATGGACGCGGCTGCTGCGGAGCCAGAAGTTGCTTCCGCAGGTACCGGGGTCCGATGATGATTTTCTGCTCGGTCGGGTGCGCTCGCTACTCCACATCAACGACGCCGTGCGCGCGGAGGCTTACCTGCGAATTTTGTCCCCGGAGGGCGCATCCTACGATGCGCTGCCCGGGTTAGACCAGGTCTTTGCCCGGATGTTGGTGACTTCAGTGTGGGCGAACCAGCCCGGAGTCGCCGCACCGAAATCGTTCGAAGATGCGCTGGGCATCCTTCGCGGTGCCCCAGCCTTTGTGTCCGAGCTTGAGCAGGTGTTCAGGTATCGGCTGGACCAGTCACGAATTGCCCCGCAGCCCATCGTTGGACCCGGTGCTGGCGTGCTGTCCACCCACGCCGATTACTCCACCGCTGAGCTCACCGCGGCGCTGCGCGAAGCGCCGCTGTCGAAGCTGCTTCACCTTCCGCGAGAAGGGGTGTACCACGCCGAAGAAGCCGGCGTCGATCTGTTCTTTGTGACACTGGTGAAAAACGATGAAGACTTCTCCGAGAGCACCAGGTACGCGGATTACCCGATCTCTCGCGACCTGTTTCAGTGGGAGTCGCAATCCACAACGACCTTGTCGTCGAAGGACGGCCAGCGTTACATCCACCACGGCGAACTGGGGCATTCCATCTACCTGTGCGTGCGCAACACCCGGCAGAACTCGATTGGGGTAGCCAGCGCATTCACGTTGCTCGGGGACGTCACCCACGTCAGCCACAAGGGTGAAAAACCGATTCGTTTTGAGTGGCGTCTCACCCGCCCCATGCCAGCGCAGCTTTACGAACAGGGCCGCGCGGTGGTGTAGGCGGTGGGTTACGATTTTCGGGTCCCACAACCATCGGAGGAAACGTGACCGGCATCAAGACCTTGAGCTTCTTCAACAACAAGGGCGGTGTCGGTAAGACGACCCTCTCCACAAACGTGGCGTACAACCTGGCGCTTAAGGGGTACCGCGTGTTGTTCGTGGACTGCGACCCACAGTGCAATGCCACCCAGCTGCTGCTCAACGAGATGCAGACAAAAGAGATTTACGACGGCGTACCCGACCCCGAGGTTGCCCTCCGCCAATCGTTGTCCAAAACGGTCTACGGCCTATTCATCCCACTTCGGGAGGGCGAGCCGGAGATCGATGCCGATATCCCGGTGTTCAGGTCGGAGCGTTTTCAGGTGGATGTGATGGCAGGGCATCCGTCGTTAAGCCAAATTGAGGATGTGATGTCGTCTGCTTGGCAGACAGCGCTGAGCCGCGAAACCGCGTCGTTTCGGCGCGTGCATTGGGCTGGCCAGCTGATTACGGCGATGGAGGATGCGGACCGCTACGACATCATCATGTTCGACGTCGGGCCCAGCCTCGGCCCGTTCAACCGAACCGTGCTTCTGGGTTGCGACGCCTTTGTCACCCCAACCGCCACCGATCTGTTCAGCTACCACGCGTTTGGCAACCTAGCCCGCTGGTTTGACGCCTGGGTCACCGAGTACTCCGAGATGGCGGAGGCGAACGTGGAGGCGTGGAAATCCTTCTCCTCGAGTTTTGAGAAGAAGGCCCGCAACCTGCGCATCCCCGGCCACGGCGGCAGCCAGGTGCAGTACCTCGGTTACACCACACTCGAGTACGTGAAAAAGAAGGCGAACGGCCAAGACCAGCTCGTCGGCGCGTTCGAGCGATTCCGGGGCAAGTTTGCCGACGAAGCCCGGCGCATCGGGCGCGCCCTGAGCCAACGCGAAGATGAGTATCTGCTCGGGCATGTGCCCCACATGTACTCGATGCCCGCCACCGCCCAGGACGTGCACGCGCCCATCGCGGAGCTCGCGTACGGCGATGGGATTAAGGGGTCCCAGGGCACGCAACGCGACAATTATGCGGGCCAGATCAAGGCGGTGTCAGATGCGGTCCACGATCGGTTGTTCGGGAGCGCTGCAGGATAGATTCCTGCCGGCTAACTTCGGTCCTCGACCGTTTGAGGAGGTCGAAATGAGCCGGGACTATGGCTACCACTCACGCCTTGACTTTCGCGCCCACGTCAAGGCCAGAGTTGAGGCGATGCTGCCAGCTATTCGTATTGAAGAAGTGGGCGACGGCGACGACACGTTTTCCTCGAAACTGCGCATAAGCGGGGCGGTCAAGGGGAACGGGTCCCTCCCTCGGAGGGTCGTGTTGTCACCTGACTTGGTGGCTATCGATCGAAGCACCCACCGCCAGGTAGCTGTTGCCTCGTGTTTGCCGCGCATTGATTGCGGCGGAAGGGCTCCGAGCGGCTTCCTGAATCTTCTCGAAGGCTCGGATCCGAGCATACGCTCGTGGGTTGTGACGGAGGAGCCTTCCGTTGCCCGCCTCGCGCTACTTGCGTACGAGAACCCCAACGTCCAGATCCTCCACCTGTGCCTCCCTCATTTGAAACGGGAACTCGCTCAACGAGACGCCGACGCGGCGGACCTGCTCTTGACGCTGGAGGGTGAGGGGAGGATTCAGAAACTTGAGCACATCCGGAACCAGGTGGGGGCAGATTATTAGCTGTCGTTCGACCGCGGCTTCGTGGTCGCCATCGACTCCAGCCCTGAGCCGAAAGATCAACGAGCGTCGCATCTATGCTGCTCAAACGGCAAATATAACGAATATAAAGACGCGGAGTTGTATAACAAATATAAGGAATATAAAGAAGGACAGCGATCGATCAGCGTCGAGTTCTTCGAGTTAACCGGCGGATGCGAGTCATTTGGTAGCTGAGAGTTTCTTCAATTCCGGGATTCGCTATCATTAACAGTGCGATGATCAAGGCATGAGAAAACCTGTTATTTCACTGGTAGTTGCTTTGTCAATCGCTGTCAGCCCGGCGGTTGCGCCAAGTGCCGCCGTCGCTGCCCCCGCCACTCCGGCCACCACCGAATCCAAGGCCGGGCCCATTATCGGTGGAGTCGTCGGCACCCTTGCTATCCTCGCCGCGGGCGCAGGAGCGGCCTGCTGGGCGATGCAGCAGGGCATCATCCCGAACCCAGCACCACAGCTGATCCCGTGCCACCCCGCTCCAGCACCAGCACCGGCACCGGCACCAGCACCAGCGCCAGCACCCGGCTGCGGTGGAAAAACACCATCGCCCCGGT
>ERZ1031260.17-NODE-17-length-47726-cov-37.303308_pt1 | contig 47726 bp, 45 predicted proteins | sample MGYA00517287_ERZ1031260 | MGnify/ENA primary metagenome ERZ1031260 (study PRJEB33718, sample SAMN03159811) | human skin metagenome | collected 2014-02-25 | study: EMG produced TPA metagenomics assembly of the PRJNA266117 data set (Human skin bacterial metagenome... | reverse complement strand
GCGCACCACACTGGCAGTGTGGGGGTCACGGGTTCGAATCCCGTTAGCTCCACCACAACGACCTCCACGTACCCTCGGGTGCGTGGAGGTTTTCACATTTGCGCACCACGACACGCCCATCGGTGGCCTGACCAGCGTCTGTTCCCAGCGTGGTCTTACGAGGATCGCGTTCGGGCACACGCGTGTCGACGGGGCCGTGCTGGCGGGCCACGGAGTCGTCGATAAGCAACTGCTCGAGTACTTCGCGGGTGCGCGCCGCTTCTTCGACCTGCCGCTCGATTGGGGCGGGGAGGGGTTTCGCGCGCGGGCGCAGCGTGCGCTGCTGGACATCCCGTACGGTGGCACCGCGACGTACGCGGAGCTCGCCGCCATGGCCGGAAACGGGCGCGCCGCGCGGGCCGCCGGGTCCGCGTGCGCGACGAACCCGCTGCCCGTGGTCGTGCCCTGCCACCGGGTCGTGCCGGCGGGTGGCGGGCTGGGCAGCTACGCGGGAGGCGTGGACATCAAACGGCAACTTTTGGAATTGGAGGAGCGATATGGCTGAGGGGTTTGTCAAGCACGGCAGCGCGCCGGGAGCGGCCGCGGCGGAGGCAGCGTACCTGCGCTGGCTGCGCGAGGGCTCGGACGCGGTGGTCGAGGTGTTCTCGCTGGATGAGGACGCGAACACGCTGACGATCGAACGCGTCGAGTCTGCACGACCCACGCGGGAGGCGGCGGTTGCGGCCGGGCGCGAGCTCGCCGCCATCCATGCAAAGGGCGCGAGTGCGTTCGGTGCGCCGGCTGACGGGTGGGAGGGGCCGAACTTCATCGGCACGCAAGAGCAGGCATGCGTGCCGACGGACCGGTGGGCCGAATTCTACGTCTCCCAGCGCGTCATGCCTTTCGCGCAAGATGCGGTGCGGGTGGGCAACCTGCGCGAATCCGGGTTGGAGACGGTGCGCCGCGCCTGCGACTCGCTGATCGCGGAGGACGAGGAAGCACCGCTCGCCCGCATCCACGGCGACCTGTGGGCGGGCAACTTCCTGTTCTCGCCGGAGGGCCCGCGGTTCATCGACCCCGCGGCGCACGGCGGGCACCCGCTGACCGACATCGCGATGCTGGAGCTGTTCGGCGCGCCGCACTTCGACGACATCGTGGAGGGCTACCTGGGCGCCGGCGGGTCCCTTGGCGACGACTGGCAACGGCGCATCCCGATCCACCAGCTGCACCCGCTGGCCGTGCACGCGAAGACCCACGGGCCGAGCTATGGATCCGCGCTGGTCAGGGCCGCGGAGGAGACGCTGAAGCTGATCGGGTACGGGGGTTGACGCACCAGGGATAGGCTGATATTCTCCCCATGTAGTACATGTATTACATCGGGAGGTTGCGTGTGGGAGTGGAGGATCGCCTGCAGGAACTGCTGGCACAGCAGGAGCGTGACGCCACTGTGTCCATGCGCGAGCTGAACCAGAAAACGCGCGCGGTGATAGATCGCGTAACCAAGGAGGGGGCCACGTTGACGGTGACGGACAGGGGAGAGCCGATCGCGGAGATCCGCCCGGTGGGCCAGAAAACGGGATTGGACCGGCTCGAAGAGCTCGGGTTCCTGGCGCAAAGGGGAAGCACGTTCGAAGTGGATTGGGAGCCTGTGGAGTTCCCCGTGTCGCTCGACGAGTGGCTTGAAGAAGAGCGTGGGGAGGAACGGCTGGAGCGGGTAATGGAGGACCTTCGCGCATTGGAGGCCTCGCGTGCCAGCGAGGGTGAAAATGCTGGCTGAGGCCGGGGATGTCGTCTACGTGGACTCGTCGGTGCTTATTGCGTCCATGGGCAGCGAACTCTATAGCGACTGGGCCCGGTCTGTGTTGGCAAAACGGGAGGTGGTGACTTCGGTGATCACCAAGGTGGAATTGGCCCGCCACGCACACCGGGTGGGTCAGTCGCCCGATCGTCTCAACCAAGTGTGGTCCGCGCCGTCGTTTGTGAAGGTGGACGACCGGGTTATCACCGCGGCGGTTGCGGTGAGTGGTTCGGTGAAGGCGTTGGATGCCCTACATGTGGGGACGTGGGCGAGTCTGCGGGTGGCTGGTTTGGACTGTCCGTTTGTCACCGCGGACCGCAAACAGGCGGCAGCTGCGACTGCTGTTGGGGCGAGTGTGGTCCACCCCTACGGCGAGGACCTGCGCTAGCGCCACCAGGTGTCGTTCGGCCCGGGCGCGAGGTGGCGCTTGTGCTGGCCCACGCGCCAGAGGTGCTCCAGGCGCTCGGCGGCCTCGCGTGGCACGGGCTTTCCCTCGAGGTAGTCGTCGATGTGGGCGTAGGTGATGCCGAGCGCCTCCTCGTCCGGAAGTGCCGGGCGGTCCTCCTCCAAATCCGCGGTGGGCACCTTCTCCCACAGCCGCGCATCCGCACCCATGTGCTCGAGCATCGCCGCGCCCTGGCGCTTGTTCAACCCGGCCAGCGGCATGAGGTCCGCGGCCCCGTCGCCGTGTTTGGTAAAGAAGCCGGTAACGTTTTCCGCCGCGTGGTCCGTGCCCACCACCAGCAAGCCGCGTTCGCCGGCGATGGCGTACTGGGCGATCATGCGCATCCGGGCCTTCACGTTGCCCTTGTTAAAGTCGCCGAGACCTTCGAGCCCTAGTGCCTCCGCCACGGTGCCCGCCATAGCGGTGGTCGCCGGTTCGATGTTCACGGTCACCGTCTCGTCCGGCTGGATGAATGTGAGCGCCAGCTGCGCGTCGTCTTCGTCTGCCTGGGTGCCGTGGGGGAGGCGAACGGCGGTGAAGGTGGGGGTGACGGAGCCGTCGGCACGCAATTGCTCTACGGCGAGCTGTGCGAGCCTGCCGGCGAGCGTGGAATCCTGCCCGCCGGAGATGCCAAGGACGTAGCCTTTCGCGCCGGTCGCGCGGAGGTAATCGGCAAGGAAGTCCACGCGCCGCGTGATTTCCGCGGCTGGATCGATGGTGGGGGCGACGCCGAGCGCCGCGATGATCTCAGATTGCATGACGCTCATGGTAAGGGTTTTTGATTCACCGGCTGGGCTGTGTAGTATGAACCGACGTGTCGCGACCCGGCTCATGCCGCGTGTCGCCTATTGCAGGTAAACCCAGAGCAGAAAGGAGCGCCCGATGAAGGTCCGCAAGTCGCTTCGGTCGCTGAAGAACAAGCCGGGCGCTCAGGTTGTGCGCCGTCACGGCAAGGTCTACGTGATTAACAAGAAGGAGCCCCGCTTCAAGGCCCGTCAGGGCTAGAGCTTTTCGCTTCTCGACGACTCCCGTCACCGCCTCACGGTGACGGGTTTTGTCGTTTTCGCACCGGTGCCGCTGGATTTGACGCGCGTTTTACGGCGAGTTTCATATCGGGCAAACTACATGTAGGTGATTTTGGTGGGGTGTCCTGGGAATTTCATCCGTGTAACTACTACATGTTGTGGTGGTTGCCGTTTTCTGCCCCAAGGTATAGTGTCTTCTCGTGTCACACCGATGTAACTCACCGATGTAAAAGAGCGAGGGAATATGTCCATCACCGTCTACAGCAAGCCGGCTTGCATGCAGTGCAAGGCCACCGAGAAGGCCCTGACCAAGGCTGGCCTCGAGTTCACGACGATCGACATCTCCGTCGACGAGGAAGCCCGCGACTACGTCATGGCGCTGGGCTACGTCCAGGCCCCGGTCGTGGAGGTCAACGGCGAGCACTGGTCCGGCTTCCGCCCCGATCGCATCCGCGGCCTCGTCGCGGCCTAACCCCACCGGCCTCCGCCAAACCCCCGCAAACCCCGGCAAACCGCAAAGCCCAGCTATTTAGACTCAGCTATCCGCCACCGACAGACCAGTTAGCTGAGTGTAGATAGCTGGGTTTCGGGTGAGACACCCACGCTGAAGGAGAGACGCAGTGCTAGTGGTGTACTTCTCCTCCGCCACCGAAAACACGAAGAGGTTCGTGGAGAAGGTGGGGCTTCCCGCCAGGCGCATCCCGTTGCGCAAGACGGATCAGCCCCTCACCGTCAGCGAGCCCTACGTCCTGGTGTGCCCGACCTACGGGGGAGGGGTCTCCATCGGCGGGAGTGCCACCAACTCGCGGCCGGTGCCGGCGCAGGTGATCCGGTTCCTCAACGACGCACACAACCGCAGCCTGATCCGGGGCGTGATCGCGGCGGGGAACTCCAACTTCGGTGCGGACTTCGGCCTGGCCGGCGAGGTCATCGCCGCCAAGTGCAGGGTGCCCTACCTCTACCGCTTCGAACTGATGGGTTCAGCGGAGGATGTGGTACGAGTCCGCTCGCAGCTCGTCGAGCACGCTGACGCGCTAGGGTTGGACGGGTTGGAACCGGGGGTCGTCGGTAAGCGAAATGCCCCAGATGAAAGTGCTGAGCGCCTCGCTCGGCTCCGAGCCAAATACGAAAAGAAGTACAAATGACTGAGCACGACCAGCTGGACTACCACGCGCTGAACGCGCTTTTGAATCTGTACGACGAAAACGGGCAGATCCAGTTTGACAAGGACCGCGAGGCGGCGAACCAGTTCTTCCTGCAGCACGTCAACCAGAACACCGTCTACTTCCACGACCTGGAAGAGAAGATGAATTACCTGGTTGAAAACAAGTACTACGAACCGGAGACGGTGGAGAAGTACGACTGGGGGTTTGTCAAGGAGACGTTCAAGCGCGCCTACGCGTACAAGTTCCGCTTCAAGTCATTTTTGGGCGCGTACAAGTACTACACCTCCTACACGCTGAAGACATTCGACGGGCGCCGCTACCTCGAGCGCTTCGAGGACCGCGTGGCCATGACCGCGCTGTTTTTGGCCAACGGCGACGAGGACTTGGCCAGCGCGCTTGTCGACGAGATCATGACCGGCCGCTTCCAGCCCGCGACCCCGACCTTCCTCAACGCCGGCAAGGCGCAGCGCGGCGAGCTGGTCAGCTGCTTCCTCCTGCGCGTGGAGGACAACATGGAGTCCATCGGCCGGGCGATTAACTCCTCGCTGCAGCTGTCGAAGCGCGGCGGCGGCGTCGCGCTGCTTTTGAGCAACATTCGCGAATCGGGCGCGCCGATCAAGCACATTGAGAACCAATCGTCCGGCGTCATCCCCGTGATGAAGCTGCTGGAGGACTCCTTCTCATACGCCAACCAGCTCGGCGCGCGCCAGGGCGCTGGTGCCGTGTATTTGAACGCGCACCACCCGGACATCATGCGTTTTTTGGACACGAAGCGCGAGAACGCCGACGAGAAGGTGCGCATTAAGACGCTGTCGCTGGGCGTGGTCATCCCGGACATCACCTTTGAGCTGGCCAAGCGTAACGACGACATGTACCTCTTCTCCCCGTACGACGTGGAGCGCGTCTACGGCGTGCCGTTCGCGGACATTTCGATTACGGAGAAGTACCAGGAGATGGTGGAGGACCAGCGCATTCGCAAGTCCAAGATCAAGGCGCGCGCGTTCTTCCAGACCATCGCCGAGATCCAGTTCGAGTCCGGCTACCCCTACATCCTGTTCGAGGACACGGCGAACCGCGCGAACCCGGTGAAGACCTCGCGCATCAACATGTCCAACCTGTGCTCGGAGATCCTGCAGGTCAACTCGCCGTCGGTGCTGAATGAGGACCTGACGTACGCCGAGATCGGCAACGACATCTCCTGCAACCTGGGCTCGATGAACGTGGCCATGGCCATGGACTCCGACGACTTCGCCCGCACGGTGGAGACGGCGATTCGCGGCCTGACGGCGGTGGCGGACTCGACCTCGATCGACTCCGTCCCGTCGGTGCGCGAGGGCAACAACGCCTCCCACGCCATCGGTTTGGGCCAGATGAACCTGCACGGCTACCTCGGCCGCGAGCACATCCACTACGGCTCGGAGGAGGCGCTCGACTTCACCAACGCCTACTTCGCCGCCGTGATGTACCAGTGCCTGCGCGCCTCCCACAAGATCGCGGTGGAGAAGGGCCAGGCGTTCGCGGACTTTGACAAGTCTGAGTACGCCACCGGCGAGTTCTTCGACCGCTACGACCCGGCCGACTTCCAGCCCAAGACGGCCAAGGTGCAGCAGCTTTTCGACGGCTCCGACATCACCGCCCCGACCGCCGAAGAATGGGCTCAGTTGAAGGCCGATGTCGCCCGAGACGGTATCTACAACCGGTACCTGCAGGCGGTGCCGCCGACCGGTTCGATTTCCTACATCAACAACTCGACGTCCTCGATCCACCCGATCGCCTCGAAGATCGAGATCCGCAAAGAGGGCAAGATCGGCCGCGTCTACTACCCGGCGCCGCACATGGACAACGAGAATATCGAGTACTTCAAGGACGCGTACGAGATCGGATACGAAAAGATCATCGACACGTACGCCGTGGCCACGAAGTACGTGGACCAGGGTCTGTCGCTCACCTTGTTCTTCAAGGACACGGTGACTACCCGCGACATCAACAGGGCGCAGATCTACGCGTGGCGCAAGGGTGTGAAGACGCTGTACTACATCCGCCTGCGCCAGATGGCCCTCGAAGGTACGGAGATCGAGGGCTGCGTCTCCTGCATGCTCTAGCCGTAAACGGGGGCGCGCTAGATCTCCATGAAGTTGTTCACGCCTCGCAGCAAGCTACGCGAGGCGTGTTCTGCTGCGTCTGCGTCCCCGCGCTCGATGGCGTCGACGATGTCCACGTGGATGCGCATCGTCTCCACCGCCGGGTCGTCCGGCATGATGCCGTAGTAGGTGCGGGCGCGAAGGACCTCCATGGTCGGCTCTGTCAGCTGGCAGAACATCTCGTTGCCGGAGGCCGCGAGCAGCACCGAGTGGAACTTGATGTCGGCCTCCAAGAACTCCTGGGAGTTGCCGGCGTCAGCCTGGGCCAGTTCGACGATGCGCGTGGCCAGCTCGCGCAGCTGCGCAACCTCTTCGGCGCTGGCGTGCTCGGCGGCGTGGCGCGAAGCCACCGGCTCGATCGCGTCGCGCAGCTCGCGTAGGGAGGCGAGCTGGGCGGGGCGCTGCGTCTCACTTTGCAGACGCCACTCGATCACCGCTTCGTCGAACACGTTCCACTCGCTTTGCGGCAGCACCCTCAGGCCGACGCGGCGGGAGGAGGAGACCATCCCCAGCTGCTCGAGCGCGCGCATGGTTTCGCGGGCGACGGTGCGGGAGACGTCAAAACGCTCAGACAGGTGGTGCAGCGTGAACGTGTGGCCCTCGGGCAGCTCGCCGGAGACGATCTCGCGGCCGATGGTGTCCAAGATCGTCGGCAGGAGAATGCTCGATGGGCTCTGCTGCGGTTGTTCGGATAGCACTGGTTGCACTGATTGCTCTGGTTGCACAGGGCTCACCTCGTTTGTCCAAGGTCGAATTGTGTATTCCTATTGATCGTATGACACCTGGTATCGAAACCATCAAAGTGGTCGTTTGTGCAGGTGGTTAGTACCGAAGGGCCGTCGATAAGCTGTGTGCGTAGGATATGCGCCATGACTGACGATTACGCGCGTTACCTCGAGTCCCACGAGAAGCCGGTGAAGGCGATTAACTGGAATAGCGTCCCGGACGACAAGGACCTCGAAGTGTGGGATCGCCTGACCGGCAACTTCTGGCTGCCGGAGAAAATCCCGGTGTCCAACGACATCCCGAGCTGGAACACCCTCACCGACGAGGAGAAGCAGGCCACCATGCGCGTGTTCACCGGCCTGACGCTGCTGGACACCATCCAGGGCACCGTGGGCGCGGTCTCGCTGCTGCCGGACGCGACCTCCCTGCACGAGGAGGCTGTGCTGACCAACATCGCGTTCATGGAGTCCGTGCACGCGAAGTCCTACTCCAACATCTTCATGACGTTGGCGGACACGCCCGCAATTAACGACGCGTTCCGCTGGTCCGAGGAGAACGAGTACCTGCAGCGCAAGGCGAAGATCATCTTGAGCTACTACGAGGGCGATGATCCGCTGAAGCGCAAGATCGCGTCGGTGATGCTGGAGTCTTTCCTGTTCTACTCCGGCTTCTACCTGCCGCTGAACTGGTCGGTGCACTCCAAGCTGACGAACACCGCGGACATCATCCGCCTCATCATTCGCGACGAGGCCGTCCACGGCTACTACATCGGGTACAAGTACCAGGTAGCAACGCGCTCGCTTGACGACGATCGGCGAGAGGACCTCAAGGATTACGCCTTCGACCTCCTCTACGACCTCTACGAAAACGAGTGCCAGTACACCGAGGACATCTACGACGCCCTCGGGTGGACCGAGGACGTGAAGCGCTTCCTGCGCTACAACGCGAACAAGGCGCTGAACAACCTGGGCTACGAGGGGCTGTTCCCGGCGGACGAGACGAAGGTTTCGCCGGCCATCTTGGCGTCGCTGTCGCCGAACGCGGACGAGAACCACGACTTTTTCTCCGGTTCCGGGTCCTCCTACGTCATCGGGCGCGCGGAGGATACCCAGGACGACGACTGGGATTTTTAGGGTTTGACCCCGCAAGGGGGCAAGGTTGCGCGGCAGGGCTCCCGGGGGCCTATTCTCAACCTGTAGCTAACCTGCAAAGGCTAGTAATTTCATGAACCGATAGTTATAGTTATCCGGTATCACTCAAGGCGTCAGGAGGATCAAATGACCGCTGTGGCTCCACGGCTGGACAATTATGTCCCGCCAACACGGCCTGAACCCACGGGCAATGCCCGCAAGGGTTCCAAGATGTACAAGCAGCTGACCACGACCGACCATAAAGAACTGGGCATCATGTACATCATCATGTCCTTCGTCTGGTTCTTCGTCGCCGGCATTATGGCGCTGCTCATCCGCACCGAGCTTTTCAGCCCGGGCCTGCAGTTCCTGTCCAACGAGCAGTTCAACCAGCTGTTCACCATGCACGGCACGGTGATGCTGCTCGCGTTCGGTACCCCGATCGTGTGGGGCTTTGCCAACTACGTGCTGCCGCTGCAGATCGGCGCGCCGGACGTGGCCTTCCCCCGCCTGAACGCGTTCGGCTTCTGGGTGACCACTGTGGGCGTGATCGCGATGCTCGCGGGCTTCCTCACCCCGGGTGGCGCGGCCGACTTCGGCTGGACCATGTACATGCCGCTGGCTGACGCGACCCACACCCCGTCCGTCTCCGCCAACCTGTGGGTTGTCGGCGTGGGCGCTACCGGTGTCGGCACCATCGCGTCTGCGATCAACATGCTCACCACCGTGCTCACCATGCGTGCGCCGGGCATGACCATGTTCCGCATGCCGGTGTTCACCTGGACGATCTTCGTCACCTCCGTCATCGCCCTGATGATCTTCCCGCTGCTGACCGCAGCTGCGATGGGTGTGCTCTACGACCGCCTCATCGGCGGCCACATCTACGACACCGCCAACGGCGGCTCCATCCTGTGGCAGCACCTGTTCTGGTTCTTCGGCCACCCCGAGGTGTACGTCCTGGCTCTGCCGTTCTTTGGTGTCACCTCTGAGATCGTCCCGGTGTTCTCTCGTAAGCCGATCTTCGGCTACATCGGCCTGGTCTTCGCGACGCTGGCGATCGGTGGTCTGTCCATGGCCGTGTGGGCGCACCACATGTTCGTCACCGGTGCGATCCTGCTGCCGTTCTTCTCCTTCATGACCTTCCTGATCGCTGTGCCGACCGGTGTGAAGTTCTTCAACTGGCTGGGCACGATGTGGAACGGCCACCTCACCTTCGAAACCCCGATGCTCTGGGCAACCGGCTTCCTGTTCACCTTCCTCTTCGGTGGCCTGACCGGCGTCATGCTGGCCTCCCCGCCGCTGGACTTCCATCTGGCTGACTCCTACTTCTTGGTTGCGCACTTCCACTACACGCTGTTCGGTACGGTCGTGTTCTCCGCCACCGCAGGCGTGTACTTCTGGTTCCCGAAGATGACCGGCCGCATGTTGGACGAGAAGCTGGGCAAGATCCACTTCTGGCTCGTGGTCATTGGCTTCAACATGACCTTCCTGGTCCAGCACTGGCTGGGCAATATGGGCATGCCGCGCCGCTACGCCGACTACCTCGACACCGACGGCTTCACGCTGCTGAACCAGGTGTCCACCGTTGGCTCCTTCATCCTCGGCATCGGCTTCCTGCCGTTCATTTGGAACGTGTTCAAGTCCTGGCGCTACGGCGAGATCGTCACCGTCGACGATCCGTGGGGCTACGGCAACTCCCTCGAGTGGGCAACGAGCTGCCCGCCGCCGCGCCACAACTTCACCGCCCTGCCGCGTATCCGCTCCGAGCGCCCGGCGTTCGAGCTGCACTACCCGCACATGGTGGAGACGCTGCGCCGCGAGGCCCACACGGGCCACAAGGACAACGGTGCCGCAGCCGGCTCCGGCAGCACCCACGAGTTCGCTGCATCTGAGGGCAAGGCGACGACTGCGCGCTAACCCCCAGGCCTCCTGACCTACGTGAAGAACCCCGCCCGGTGCGGGGTTCTTTCGTGTCTGGGCCTGTAGGCTCTGCCGGGTGACTTTGAACTCGGCCCACACCTTGCTCACCCAGGCACTTACAGATGGCGCGCCCCGCGGGGAAGACCCGGAGCAGCCCGAGACGGTGCAGGCGATGCAGCTGGTGATCAACCTGCCGAAGCAGGACCCGCCGACGCGCAACCGGGTGCTCAACGACGCGGCGCGCGCGGCCGTCGCGGTGTGTTTGGACGAGCGGGCGGGCCAGGAGGGGTATTGGCGGGAAAGTTTGCAGAACTGGTACTCCCACCGCATCAGGAAGGTGGCCAGGCGCGCGCGGAACAAGGCGTGGGACGACGTCCAGGCGCTGCCCGGGGTGACAGTAGGCAGCGTGCGGGCGTTCATTCCGTCGGCGGTGGGGGAGGTGCCCCACGAGGTGGCGAAGCTGCAGATCAAGGGCACCGAGCTTGAACCCACAGAAGACCTTCCGCTGGTCCCGGACGCGCCGATGATCTACGTCGATACGGACCTGGGCATGTCGCTGGGCAAGGCGGCGGCGCAGGTGGGCCACGCGTCGATGCTTCTCGCTGCCGCGCGGCCCGCCGAGTGGGTGAGCGAGTGGGCGCAGGCCGGCTTTCCCCTGAACGTCCGCGAGGTGGCGCGGGCGGAGTTCGGGCAGCACTGCCGGACCAGGGGCGCCGTGCCCGTGCGCGACGCCGGCTTCACCGAGGTCGCCCCCGGTTCCATTACCACTGTGGCGCTGACCGCTATTGCTTAGCGACGAGCCTCCGGAGCGCCGCGCGCACCACCTCCGGATCCGTGGTCTCCCAGAAGGCGGGGAGGGAGCGGCGGAGGTAGGAGCCGTAGCGCTTCGTCGATAAGCGATTGTCCAAGACGGCCACCACGCCGCGGTCGGTGGTCGAGCGCAGTAGCCTGCCCGCGCCCTGGGCCATGAGCAGGGCCGCGTGGTTGGCAGAGACCTCCATGAACCCGGAGCGCCCCGCGGCGTCGGCGGCGTTGGCGCGGGCCTGGAGGAGCGGGTCGTCGGGGCGGGGGAAGGGGATGCGGTCGATGATGACCAGGGAGCATGCGGCTCCGGGCACGTCCACGCCCTGCCAGAGGGTGAGGGTGCCGAAGAGGCAGGAGTTCTCGGAGTTGGCGAACTGCGTCACCAGCGCGCCTGTGGTGTCCTCGCCCTGGAGGTAGATGTCGAAGGGGAGTCTCGCGCGCATGGCCTCCGCGGCCTGGACGGCGGCGCGTTTGGAGGAAAATAGCCCCAGCGTGCGCCCGCCCGCCGCGGTGATGAGCTCGGCGATTTCGTCGAGGGTTTCGGGGGCGAGGCCGTCGCGGCCCGGGGTGGGCAGGTGGGCGGCGGTGTAGAGGATGCCGGCCTTGCGCGGGTCGAAGGGTGTGCCCGCGTCGAGGCCGTCCCAGGAGCCCTTCGGCAGGCCCCAGTTCGCGGCCATCGCGTTGAAGTTGCCGCCGAGTGCCAAGGTGGCGGAGGTGAGCACGACGGTGGCGTCGCCGAAGAGCTGGTCGTGCAGCAGGCCGGCGACGGACAGCGGGGCCACCGCCACGGAGTCCCCCCAGCGCTCGTCGCGGTCGAGCCACACGACGTCGTGGTGCTTGGAGGGGTCGTCCTCGTCGAAGACGTCCAAGATGCGCACCACCGCGTCGTGCAGGTCCTCGAGGTGGTTTTTCAAGTTGGTGCGCTCGGCGAAGCGCTCCGGGTCGTTGTCGGCCTCGCCCTCGGGCGCGTCGGAGATTGCCGTGCGCGTCTTCCACAGCGCATCCCGCAAGCCCGCGAAGGCGCCGCGGGCGGGTTCGGAGATCGTCTCCCAGCGGCCCGGGGGCTCAAGCTCTAGGGCAACGGTGAAGTCGTCGATGACGTCCTCCAGCGCCTCCCTCTTCGCGCCGAGCTTCTCCGCGCGCTTTGCGGCCATGGACAGGGAGCGCTTGGAAATGCCGTTCGTGGCCACGGAGGTGACGCGGCCGTCGAGCTCGTGGGCCTCGTCGATGATCACCGTGTCGTGGGCGGGCAGCACGTCGACCTCGGAGAGCGAGTCGATGGCCAGCAACGCGTGGTTGGTCACCACAATGTCCACGTCTTTGGTCTTCTCGCGCGCAAGCTCCGCGAAGCAGTCCTCGCCGTGGGGGCAGCGGGCAGCGCCCAGGCACTCGCGCGAGGACACCGACACCTGCGCCCACACCTGGTCGGGCACGCCGGGGACTAAGTCGTCCCGGTCGCCGGTGTCGGTGTCTTGCGCCCACTCGGCAACCCGCTTGACGTGACGGCCCATCCAGGACAGGTCTTCTTCCTCGAGGAGGGCGGCCGAAGGTTCGCTATCAAGCATGAGCTTGTGCAGGCAGACGTAGTTGTTGCGGCCCTTCTGAATGGCGAAGGTGGGGCGCTGCGGCAACAGCGGCTCGAGGGCGTCGGCGAGGCGGGGCAGGTCGCGGTCGACGAGCTGGCGCTGCAGCGCGATCGTGGCCGTGGAGACGACCACCGTGGTCTTGTGCGCCTGCGCGTGGCGGATCGCGGGCACGAGGTACGCCAGCGACTTGCCGGTGCCGGTGCCTGCCTGGACGGCCAGGTGGCGCTCGGTCTCAAGCGCGTTGGTCACGGCCTGCGCCATTCGCACCTGGCCCGCGCGCTCCGCACCACCGAGCGCGTCGACGGCGGCGGAAAGCAGCTCGGTGGTCGAGTGGCTCAAAGGCTCGTCCACGCCTATTCGGTCGGCTCCGGGAAGCCGATGAAGCGGGTGGGGATGGCGACGTCGCCGCGCGCCAGCGACAGGCCCTCCCACGGCAGGGTCTCGCGGGCCTTCGCGTGCACTTCGCGGATCTCCTCGATGCCGGGCATGCCGTCGACGATCTCGCCGTCGCGGATGAGCGGCACCGTCATCTCGCGGTACTCCAGGTGGGGTTTGCGCTGGATGTCGGCGTCGAGCGGGTGGACGAGTTCCGCCACCGCCACGCCGGAGGAGCGGTAGGCGCGCAGCGCGGATTTCGCCCCGCCGTAGGTCACCTTGCCGGAGGAACGCTTCGCCACAGGGGTGCCCTCGACCTCCACCAGCTTGTACACCAGGCCCGCCGTCGGCGCGCCGGAGCCGGTGACCACCGAGGTGCCCACGCCGTAGCCGTCGACCGGGTCGCCGCGGAGGCCAGCGATGGTGAACTCGTCGAGGTCGGAGGAGACGATGATCTTGGTGTTGTACGCGCCGGCGTCATCGAGTTGCTGGCGCACGCGGCGCGAGACGATGCCGAGGTCGCCCGAATCGATGCGCACCCCGCCCAGGTCCGTGCCCGCGACCTCGAGCGCGTTTTCCACGCCTTTGGTGATGTCGAAGGTGTCCACGAGCAGCGTCGTGGACACACCCAGCGAATCCACCTGCGCCTGAAACGCCGCCTTCTCGTCCGGCTTGCCGTCCGCGCCCACGTGCAGCAGCGTCCACGAGTGCGCGGCCGTGCCCGCCGCCGGGATGCCGTAGCGTAACGACGCCTCCATGTTCGACGTCGAACTAAAGCCCGCGATATAGGCCGCTCGCGCAGCGGAGACCGCGGCCTGCTCGTTGGTGCGGCGCGAACCCATCTCCATGATCGGGCGCCCGTCCGCGGCGGAGACCATGCGCGAGGCCGCCGAAGCGACCGCGGAATCGGAGTTGAGGATGGACAAGATGACCGTCTCCAGGATCACGCACTCCGCGAACGTGCCGCGCACCGTCATGATCGGGGAGTAGGGGAAGTACAGGTCGCCCTCCCGGTAGCCGTCGATCTGTCCGGCGAACTTGTAGTTACACAGGTACTGCCGGGCTTCGTCGGAAAGGAAGTCGGCGACGTCGAGCTGGTCCTCGGTGAAGCGGAACTTTGTAATCGCGTCCAGGACGCGCTCGGTGCCGGCGACGACGCCGTAGCGGCGTTCGTTGGGCATGCGGCGGCCGAACACCTCGAATGTGCAGTTGCGCTCCGCGGTGCCGTCCTTGATTGCTGCGTCCAGCATGGTCAGCTCGTACATGTCCGTGAGGAACGCGGTTGAGCGCTCCGTTTCGGGGGAGGGGGTGGCAGTTTCGTTCATGGTGTGTCAGCGTACCCGCGTTCCCGGGCGGCCCGGGCGTGAACAGGTCGCAGGCTGGTCGGGCAGGTAAGGTAGGCGGCATGTTTGAGCGCGCGCGTATGGGGTCCCCGCTGGCAACCCCTGACCTGGACGAGGCGATCGACGTCGACGTGACCCCCGCGGAGAACCTGCCGTGGATGTGCATCGTGTGGGACGACCCGGTCAACCTCATGAGCTACGTCGCCTACGTGTTCCAAACTGTGCTGGGCTACGACCGCAAGCGCGCCAACGAGCTGATGATGCAGGTGCACACCGAGGGCAAGGCCGTCGTGTCCTCGGGTGAGAAAGACAAGGTGGAAACCGACGTGAAGAAGCTGCACACCCACGGCCTGTGGGCCACGATGCAGCAGGCGGGGTAAGCGATGCAGCCGTGGCGTAAGAAGAAGGGCCTCATGCGCTCTTCGGTGAAGTTTTCCACCCGGTTCGAGCCGATGGAGCGCGAGGTGATCGGGGACCTCACCGCGACCGTGTCCGAGGCGCTGATCGCCCGTGCGCAGTCCGCGCCCAAGGACGAGTTCGCCGAGATGCTCGGCGTGGCCACCGGGCACACCGAGCCGCCCGCGGACGAGAAGCTTGCCCGCCTCCTGCCCGATTTCGAGCGCGAGGCGGACCAGGAGTTCGACGGCGACAACGGCCTGCTTCGCTCCCTGCACGAAAACGACATCATCCGCGCGAAGCTGATGAACCTGCAGGTGGTCAACGAGGCGCTGGGCCCCACCGGCGGCGTGGAGGTGACCATCGAGGAGCCCGAGGCGCACCAGTTCATCGCCGCCCTCAACGACCTGCGCCTCTACGTGGCCGCCGATTCCTCCGGCGGCGAGGGCGCGCAGCAGGACCGCGACACGCTCATCGAGTGGCTCGCGTTCTGCCAGGACTCCCTCGTCCAGGCATTGATGGATTAAGGGGAGCCTTTTGCTTATCGACGAACCTCCGGTCCACCTCGGCCACACCACCCTCGGCGACACCGGAGTGACCGCGCTCGTGTCCGTGGACCCGGCCGGGATGACCGCCTCCGTGGACGTGCGCGGCGGCGGCCCGGGCACCCGCGAGACCGACCTACTTGAGCCCCACAACACCGTCGAACGCGTCCACGCCATCTTGCTGTGCGGCGGCTCCGCATTCGGGCTGGCCGCCGCCGACGGGGCGATGAGCGAGCTGGAGCGCCGCGGCATCGGGTTTCCCGTCTTCGGCGACGCCGCGCCGGGCCCGAAGGTGCCCATCGTGCCGGCGGCCGTGATCTTCGACCTGGTCGTCGGCGACCCGGCGCACCGGCCCACCGCGGCCGACGGCGCCGCCGCGGTGCGCGACGCGTTGGATTCGGCGCACGATGCGGGCTCGGGCAGCGTCGGGGCCGGCTGTGGCGCCACGGCGGGTGTGCTGCGCGGCGGATTCGGTCGCGCGTCGGTTCGCGCGGCCGGGTACACGGTGGTGGCGTTCGTGGTGGCGAACCCCGTGGGGTCGGTGATCGACCCTGACACGGGCCGGTTGTACGGGGACCCGTCCCGGCCCGCCGTGGACCTGGAGACGTTCCGCGCCCTCGAGCGGCCCACGCCGAAGCTCAACACCACCATCGGCGTGGTTGCCACTGACGCGCCGCTGACGAAGGCGCAACTCAAACGCGTGGCCATGACGGGCCACGACGGCATCGCCCGCGCGGTGCGCCCCGCCCACTCGCCCCTGGACGGCGACACGCTGTTCGCCGTATCCACGGCCGCCCCCGGCACGCCCCCGCTCGCGGACATCGAGGCTCTCACCCACGTCGGCGAGGCCGCGGCGGACGCCGTCCAGCAGGCGATCGTGGACGCGGTGGTGCACGCGGTGAGCGGGTACGGGGTTACGGCGTGGCGCGACATCGCTACACTTCACCCTCGATGAGCAACTACAACCACACACCCCAGGGCTGGGGCTACGGCGAGACCGGCCAACCCGGCTACGGCAAGCCGTTCCAACGCCCGTTCTCCCACCCGGAGACGCAGCCGCCGGCGTTCGGCGGCCCGTACGCGCCGTACAACCCCTACGCGCCGGTTCCTTCGAACGGGCCCCAACGCGGGCCGAAAACGCGCAAACAGCAGCGAAACTCGGGCATGCGCTTCGCCGTCGGCTACCTGGTGGTGATCTGGGCCGTCTTCATTGCGCAGGTGTTCTTCCCGTGGCTCACGGCGTTCGGCATCCACCCGCTGGATCTGTCGGGGCTGCCCATGATCTTCACCTCCCCGCTGTTGCACGCGAACCTGGAGCACATCATCTCGAACTCGCTGCCGGGGGCGCTGTTCGCCTACCTCATCGGGTATTCGGGAAAGCGGGTGTTCTGGGAGGTAACCACATTCGTGGTCATCATTGGCGGCCTGGGCACCTGGGTCTTCGGCGGCGTGGGCACGAACCACATCGGCGCCTCCGGCCTGGTGTACGGGTGGCTGACGTACCTGCTGGTGCGCGGCTTCTTCAACCGCTCGGCCGGCCAGATCCTGATGGGCCTTGTGCTCGGCTTCTTCTACTCCGGCCTGATCTGGGGTGTGCTGCCCGGCACGCCGGGCATTAGCTGGCAGGCGCACCTGTTCGGCGCGGTGGGCGGCTTTTTCGCCGGCATGGTGATCACCTCCGACGACCCGCCGGAGCTCACCGCGAGCAAGGAGGCGAAGAAGTTGGAGAAGGCGCAAAGGCGGGCGACGGGCCTGTGAGCATGAGCAACAACGCCCCCATCGGCCTGTTCGATTCCGGTGTCGGGGGACTTACCGTCGCGCGCGCGGTGATGGACCAGCTGCCGAACGAGTCGCTCATCTACATCGGCGACACCGCCAACGGCCCCTACGGCCCCCAGCCGATCGCGGACGTGCGCGCGCATTCGCAACGCATTGCCGACGACCTCGTGGACCGCGGCTGCAAAATGCTCGTCATCGCCTGCAACACCGCCACGGCGGCCTTCAAACACGATGCCCGCGAGCGCTACGACATCCCCGTTGTCGAGGTGATCCAGCCCGCGGTGCGGCGCGCGATTGCGACGACGAGGAATAACAAGGTCGGGGTGATTGGCACCCAGGGCACCATCACGTCCGGGGCGTACCAGGACCTGTTCTCCCTCCAGCCGGACATCGACGTCACCGCGGTGGCCTGCCCGCAGTTCGTCCCGTTCGTCGAGCGCGGAGAGACATCCGGTAAGCGCGTGCTGGATGTGGCGAGGGGGTATGTGGAGCCGTTGCGTGAGGCGGGCGTCGATACGCTTGTGCTTGGTTGTACCCACTACCCGCTGCTGTCCGGCGTGATCCAGCTTGCGGTAGGCGACAACGTGACGCTTGTGTCGTCCGCGGAGGAGACGTCGAAGGACGTGCTGCGCCAGCTCACAGAGACGGACATGCTTGCCGACGACGGCCGCGAGCCCACGCACGTCTTCGAATCCACCGGGGATCCGGAGACCTTTGACACGTTGGCGCGACGGTTCCTGCGCCCCGCAGTGCACGCAGTTGGGCGCGGGTAGCCGCGCGCCGCGATAGAGTGATCGCATGAAGTTGACCATCCTGGGTTGCTCCGGAAGTCTCGCGGCACCCGGCAACCCGGCTTCCTCATACGTCATCTCCAATCCGGGGGAGACGGACGTGATCATGGATTTCGGGTCCGGGGCGCTGGCCGCACTGCAGGAGCGCTTCGACCCGTCCGACGCGCACGTGATCTTTAGCCATTTGCACGCGGATCATTGCTCTGATTTCGCGTCTCTTTTGGTGTGGCGCCGCTACCACCCGCATGCGCCCGCGCAGTGCTGCCACAAGCTGCTCGGCCCCAGTTACGCGCCGGAGCACCTCGGGCGCATCGGCGCGGACGGCCCGGGTGAGCTGGACGATTTCTCGGACACGTTCGAGTTCACCGCGTGGCGCGACGGCGTGGCGGAGACGCTGTCGGGGCTGTCAATCACCCCGTTCCCCGTCGTCCATCCGGCGCAGGAATCGAAGGCGCTGCGCATCGAGGACGCGCGCGGCAAGGTCATCGCCTACTCCGGCGATTCCGGCTACACGCCCACGCTTATCGACGCCGCCAAAGGTTCCAACCTCTTCCTCTGCGAATGCGCGTGGGGCCCCACCTCCGAGGGCAAAGCCCCGGGCATGCACCTATCCGGCGAGGAAGCCGGGCGCATTGCGCGCGAGGCCGGGGTGGAAAAGCTTGTACTCGTGCACATCCAGCCGTGGACGGACAAACAGGCCACGCTGGAGGCGGCGCGCGCGCAGTTCGACGGGGAGATCGTCCTGGGTGAAGCGGGTGCTGTCTTCGAGGTGTAGCCGCCTGCGTCACCCCATTTGAGGGGGGCCAAGGGGGGTGTGGACTGGGTTGTGATAGCTTGTGCTACATAACGACCGGTTCCGCTCGGCTACCATTTGGGTAGCCAGTCCAGGGCCGGTTTTCAAAATCGGGGGGGGGTCGTGGCAACCACGAAACCTTTTCAAGAGTACGCGGATCTGTTGGACTTACTGGTTGAACGGGGCATGCGGATCGCCAATCACGAAGCGGCCGCAGAATCGCTGCGGAACATCGGATATTACCGCTTAAGCGGGTACTGGTATTCGTTCAGGAAACCTCGACCGGATCAAGAGAAGCGCAACGGGTTCGAGCTAGTGCGTATGGATGAATTCCGAGAGGGGACAAACTTCGACGATATTCTTCGTCTCTCAGTATTCGACACCCGACTGCGCAAGGCTGCACTGAGCGCTTTGGAACCGGTGGAGTTGTGGCTTCGCAACGCCCTCGCGCACGCGATCGGCAGCAAGCACCCGCTGCTCTATCTCCATCTGGATGACCCGTCAGCGCTCAATCTGAAAATGCGTTCTCCGATTCGGGATCAAAGCCAGGAAGAGCGATATGCAAAGTGGCTGGACCGCTTCGACACATCGATCGACTACTCCAAAGAGGATTTCGTACGGCACTACAGGAATCGCAATGAAGACCTACCAATCTGGGTGGCAGCCCAGACTTTCGAGTGGGGAACGTTGCGAACCCTGTACGACCTGTTTCCAAAGTGGATGCGCGAAAAAATTGCATCAGATACCGGGCTGACGTTTAAGGAGCTCGGATCATGGCAGCGGTCGCTGGCCCACATGCGTAACACCTGCGCGCACTATTCGAGACTGTATAACCGCGTCGACGATGCACCGCTGATTCCGCGAAACCCGAACTCCGGCCTTAGCTGGATTCGGGCGTACCCCGAGCCACTGCGCGAGCGAACATTCTTCAAATTGTCCATGTTGCAGTACCTACACGGTGTGATCAAAGGTGGGCCCCACGAGGCGTTAACCAGAGTTGTCAGTGAGTTCTTGATAGCCGAATTCCCGGGGCACGACCTTTCGGGAGGAACGGACACGTTGCCCATCCCGGATGCAATGGGGTGTCCTCCTAACATGATCAAACGTCCACCCTGGGTTTGAAAGCCCGAGGAATCGACAACGCCGAACTGCGTTACGCTTGAGAGCATGTCTGATTTTTCCCGCGCCGACGGCCGCGCCCTCGATGAGATGCGCCCGGTGCGCATCACCCGCGGCTTCACCTCAAACCCGGCGGGCAGCGTGCTCGTCGAATTCGGCAACACCCGCGTCATGTGCACCGCTTCTGTGGAGGTCGGCGTGCCGCGGTTCAAGAAGGACTCGGGCGAGGGCTGGCTCACCGCCGAATACGCGATGCTGCCGTCCGCGACGCACGAGCGCATGCCGCGCGAGTCGATGAAGGGCAAGGTCAAGGGCCGCACTCACGAGATTTCGCGGTTGGTGGGGCGCTCGCTGCGTGCGGCGGTGGACCTGACGCAGCTGGGGGAGAACACGATCCAGATCGACTGCGACGTCCTCCAGGCCGACGGCGGCACCCGCACCGCCTCGATCACCGGCGCGTACGTGGCGCTGGCGGACGCGATCGGCGTGCTCAAGGAAGCGGGCGTCGTCCCCGGCGAGCCGCTGCTCAAGCCCATTGCCGCAGTCTCCGCCGGACTTATCGACGGCCACGTCTGCCTCGACCTGCCCTACGAGGAGGACTCCCGCGCCGAGGTCGACCTGAACGTAGTCATGCAGGAAGGCGGCAACTTCGTCGAGATCCAGGGCACCGGCGAGCACGGCCTGTTCGGCCGGGCGGAGCTCAACGCCATGCTGGATGTGGCGGAGAAGGGCTGCGCGGAGCTCATTGCGGCACAGAAGGCGGCGCTGGGATGGTAAAGGTACTGGTCGCCTCGCGCAACGCGGGCAAGGTCCGTGAGCTGGAGCAGATCCTCGCGGAGATGCGGATCGAGGGCGTGGAGCTCATTTCGCTTACCGACGCTCCGTCGTACCCCGACCCGAAAGAGACGGGCCTTCGGTTCGTCGATAATGCGCTGCTGAAAGCGCGCGCTGGTGCTGCGGCGACGGGGTTGCCGTGCGTCGCCGACGACTCCGGTTTGGAGGTGGAGGCGCTGCACGGGATGCCGGGGGTGCTGTCGGCGCGGTGGTCGGGTGTGCACGGCGACGACGAGGCGAACAATCGGCTGCTGCTCGCGCAGATGGAGGACATCGATGAGCGGGCGGCGGCGTTCGTGTCGTGCTGCGCGCTGGCGACGCCGGACGGGCAAGAATTCACGGCCGAGGAGCGCTGGGAGGGCGAGCTGCTGCGCGAACCCCGCGGCGAGAACGGCTTCGGCTACGACCCCCTGTTCCTGCCCGCGGACTGCGGCGGGCGCGCGTCGGCGGAGCTGACGACGGAGGAGAAGAACGCGCGCTCGCACCGGGGCAAGGCGCTGCGCCTGTTGGCTCCGCACGTTGCGGCGCTACAGTAGTGGGATGAAGAAATCCATTGCATTTGCAGCAACTGTCCTCGCCTCCGCGTCGCTTCTGACGGCGTGTGGGCAAAAGGGTGACTTCGACGGCACCTGGTCCGGCGACGTCACCGCCACCGAGGCGGGCCAGCAGGGCGGCACCGCCACCATCAACGTCGACGGCAAGAACTGCTCCTGGGACATGACCGAGGCGAGCGGGGAGAACAACTCCGCAAACTGCCTCCGCGACGACAAGGAGTTCAAGCTCGAGGACCCGCTCACCCACAAGGACCTCAAGTACACCGCGCAGCGCAACGGCGACACCCTAACGCTCACGCCGGAGAACAAGGACGCGGAGAAGGTCGGCGTCATGGTGCTGACCAAGACCGCCGACAAGTAGGCAACTTCAAGGCGCGCGGGTTCACGGCGCGCGGGCACGCCGAATCGCCCGCGCGCCGGGGGCGGCGGGTAGTGGGGGCGCCGCTAGAGGCCGAAGAGCTGGTGCATCGCGCCGAGTCGGTTCGGCGGGTTCTCGGCGGCAAACCCGTTGGGGGAGACCCAGATCGGCCGGCCGTCCCGGACGGTGATGTGGCCGCGGGAGTGGGTGCCGGGGTCATCGTCGTTGACGCGGTTGTGGTAGCGGCAGAGCGGGGCCAGGTTGGCCATGTTGGTTTCGCCGCCATGCTTCCACGCTGTGATGTGGTGGGTCTCGCAGTGGATTGCGCCGTGGCGACACCCCGGGAACAGGCACGCCGGCGAGGTCAACGCGGCGAGGGTGCGTTGTTTCTCGTTGGCGAAGCGCGAGCCGCGGTAGAGGTTTACCGGCCCCTCCTGTGGGTGGAAGATGGCTACCTCGAGGGTGTCGCCGAGGAGGTGGGTGAGGAGTTCGGCGCCGGTAATGGTGGTGCCGTCGGAAAGCTGGAAGAGCGTGTCGTCGCCGTCGCCGCCCAGGATGCGCACCGCGGCATCGAGCGCGATGGACACGACCGGCCGCGGCACAGACGGTGCGACAACCGCCTCGCCGGACTGCGCGTCGCTTACGAGCTTGAAAAAGTTCTCCAGCATCTGCAGCGATTCGGGCGACAGCGAGTCAAGGTTCTGGCGCAGGGCGTGCTCGAGGTCGGCGATGCGGCGTTCGTCGGCAACGATGGTGATAGTGCGCATCCCGAAGATGGATTTCGTGATCTCCAGCCGGGCCCGCGGCGGCTTCGGCGCAGGTTTCGGCAGCACCTCGTTGGCGCGGCGGCGCAGGGAGGCGAAGGTGCCCGGGACGCGCAGGAGGTCCTGGCGAAGGCGCCAGCGGGTGGCGGGATCGATCGAATCGCCGAGCGCTTTCAGCCGCGCCTCCACGTACGCAAGCTGGTCTAAGGCGAACCGGTCGGCGAGTTTGAGCGCCGCGCGCTGCTGCGCCTTGAAGCGCGTACGGCCGAAGTACACCGCGTGCAGCTTCGCCCACGTGCGCACCCGGGTGGGGTTGAACCCGGCGGCGAGGGCGGCGTTACGGTCAAAGCCTGCGAGGCTTCGTATCGCGCCGCCGCCGAGCGCATCAATCAGGTTGCGGAAGTCCATGCTCGGCAGCGTAAGGCGCGCCACCGAATCGCAAAAGGGGTCAACCGAAAAGCTGTGGATAACCGCGTTGAAACGTCAACAAAAATGGGAAGTTATCCACAACTACGCCAGCTGGAAGGTCTGCTTCACTTCCTTGCGACGCTTCGCCTCCACCACAAAGGAGAGGAACGGCACCACGCCAGAGATGGCGGTGACCACCCACGTTGCCGCAGGCCAGCGCGCCTTTGAGCCGAGGTTGAGTGAGGCCATGAGGAACACCACGAACGCCAACCCGTGCACGCGGGCGACCCAGCCGAGGGCCGAGACGTCCATGTGGAAGCCGTAGTCCAGGATCATGCGCAGCACGAGCAAGAGCAGCAGGGTACCGGTGACCCATGCGGCGATGGAGAAGAACGTCAGCGCGTTTTTCACCCGCCGCTGGCGTTCGGGGTGGATGCGGGGCGTGGTCATTCGTTGCCTTTCTCGCTCCCGCGCTTGGGCGTGAGCAGTTGGTTATATTCCTCGACGTTCATGGTGGGGCGTTGGGGGAGGAAGGACTCGTCGATAAGCGTGGTGCGCTCTTGGCCGTACTTGGCTACGTCGGCTTCGTACAAGTCCTCGATCGCCTGGCCGGAGTTGACGGCGTCGATCTTCTCGTTTTCCATCCGCAGGCCCGCGCGGTACGCGAAGATGAAAAACACGGCGAAGAACGGCCACTGCAGCGCGTAGCCCAAATTTTGGAACGTGCCGGTGCCGGATTGGTAGCGCTCCCACTGCCACTTCGCCAGCAGCAGGCAGGTCACCGCCGCCGCGATGAGCAACAGGATGTGCCACCAGCGCACGCGTACGCGCTCGCGTGTCGACGACTCCGTCGTCCCCTCCTGCCCAGCACCCCCAGCATCCGGTCTGTCAGTCACACGCCTTACTGTACCCGCCAGCCCCGCCACGCCAAACGAAAGTTGGATAAGCGTGCGCGTTCTCGGTTACCGATGTCCGCGACCCTGCGTGTACCATCCAACACCTAGGCGCCCGTGGCGGAATTGGCAGACGCGCTGGATTTAGGTTCCAGTGCCTTATGGCGTGAGAGTTCAAGTCTCTCCGGGCGCACTTTTCTACGGGGTGGCGGGGGTAAAGTGACGCCCTGAGAAAAGCTTGGGAAACGTACAGGTCGCTTGGATGCTGCTGCGTTCGAGCAGGTTGGCGGGGGATGGGCGGGCTGGTTCCTGAGAATTCTGAAGGCTGAACCTCACTAGGTTACATACGTCACTGACCTGCGAATTTAGGGTTGATGCGCTCCCGTCCTAGGGGTATTCTTTTTGCTGGCAAATCCCTGCCTGCGAGTCGTGTCGCGGGGGTGGTGCTCTTCGTGAAAACCCGAGCCGGCGTTGGGCCGCTCACCGAGTGAAAGGCGGACAGATGACAGCAAGTAAATCGAGATCGTGGTGGGGGGTGTTTGGCTCCCTGCTCGCGTCGATCGCGCTGGCAATCGCGATGATCGCGGTGCCGGCGCCGAAGGCGGAAGCGCAGGCTGTGGGGAGCACGGGGCAGATTGTTGACCCTGCGTTTCAAGGTGGTACGTGGATCGAAAGCGCACGGCCCGAGACGCCTTCAAACTTCGAGCACTACAGCGGTCACTTGATGAAGTTTTCGACTGGCGGCACCACCTACTTCGCCTACTGTCTGGAGGGCCGTGAGGGGCCTCCAGAAACACCAGGTGTTACCGGTAAGGTGGTTGACTGGGCGCAGTACGGAGGAGTTAAGAACACTTCCGGAAGCCGGAATCTTTTGGTAGGTAACGATGCTGAAACGCAGCAACGCCGTGAGAAGATTAACTGGATTCTTCATAACTCCTATCCTTACGTTGACGCGGCCGATTTGGCTTCTCGGCTCAACCTCCAGAAGGTCCACATCGGCGATATGGTTACTGCTACCCAGGCGGCCATCCATTACTATTCGGATGATTTGAGGTTCCGTGATTTCCGTGGGACGACGAAGGTTGTATTTGACTATCTAACCGGCCCTCAGAACGGCGGGCAAAAGTACGATTCCAAGAGCGGCATTGCTGGCCTGCCCGTTGAGAACACGTCCCAAGACTTCATCATCGTTCCTAATGGAAACGCCCCCATTCCGGACCCGGACGAGTCCTCTGACACGCCACCGACGGCTGGTTCCGGATTCGCACCGCAAATTCGAACCCAAGCGTCGTTCTACAAGAACGAAACTGTACAGAGGGTTCATGGAAGTTCGCCGGAGGATCGTGTTTGGGATGTAGTCCAAATTGACAAAATTAAACCGGGTTACAAATATCAGCTGAAAACGACCCTTTATCGAGTTCCCCAGTCGAAACCAGTTGAAAAGAAAGACACTGACGATCAAGAGTTCGATGTGCCTGGATCTGACTTTACCATCACAGGAAAAAACCCTGACGGTACAGTAAGCGGTTTTATTACAACTCACGTGGATGACGGGCGAAAGCTATTACAGGGTGAATATGGATACATTTCGCAGGTCCTGGAAGTCAAGGGATACGAACGCAATGGCACTAAAAAATCAGGCTGGCACGAAATAGCGAGGCACGATGGAAGCACGGACCTAAACCAAAGACTTCATCCACACTCCCAAATCTATACAGTCGCCTCTTTCGAGAACATCTTCACCAAGGGTTACCCCGACAGTGAGCGGGTTGACTACGTGGCAGTTTCCGGCCCCCAAAAGCCTCCTAACACTGTCTTCGACAAGGTCTATGTTGACAAGATCTCTGCGGGAGTTACCTATACTCTGCAGGCGGAGCTAGTTCGTAAAGGCGAGGGTGCTCCCCTTACCAACAACAAGGGCTCGCTCACATTCACTGCTGACAAACTCGTTGACAAGTCGAAGAAGGCTCCTTATTCCGGCTGGGTGGTTGTTCCGGTCCCGGGTGCTGCTCAACTTAAAGCGGGGGAGAGCGCGGTTGTATTCGAGAAGCTGTATGCCAACGGGAACCTAGTTGCCGAACATGCTGACATAAACGATCAGAGTCAGACGATCTCGGTCGAACGAGGACCGGCTCCCGAGAATCCATATGGAGAAATTAGGACCTCCGTCTCAGTGAACGGTGTTCAATCCTCGGCTGAAAAACCGGTTTCGGTTTCTGCGGCTGATGTGGCTTCTGGGTTGCAGATCAAGGATTCGATTGAGTACTTGGGACTCGTTGCGGGTATGAAGTACCGCTTCGACGGTCAGCTTTACCGAGTCGATGGGGATGCTCCGGTTGCTGTGGAGGGCGCTGAGAAGTCGGAGACTGTTATCGCTGGTGATGGTGGCCGTGGGGTCGCTGAGGTCGATTTCGGTGTCGTCCGTGATCTAGTGCCCGGTGCGACGTATGTCGTGTTCGAGCGGGCTGTTCCTGTCGGCGAGAACGGTGAGGTGACAACGGACGGTCAAGGTCAGCCGGTTAACCCGGAGATCGACAACCGCGTTGTCATCAAACACGAGGACGCCAGTGACCGCGCGCAAACCTTTGTAGTCGAAGAGGCTCCCGCACCGGCTAACCCAGAGGGGAAAATTTCGACTTCGGTAACTGTAAACGACGTGGCGTCGACCCCGAGAAAGTCGGTTTTGGTTTCTGCGGCTGATGCGGCTTCTGGGTTGCACATCAAGGATTCGATTAGATACTCGGGTCTTGTTGCGGGTATGAAGTATCGTTTCGACGGTCAGGTTTATCGGGTTGATGGGGACGCTCCGGTTGCTGTGGAGGGCGCTGAGAAGTCGGAGACTGTTATCGCTGGTGATGGTGGCCGTGGGGTCGCTGAGGTCGATTTCGGTGTCGTCCGTGATCTAGTGCCCGGTGCGACGTATGTCGTGTTCGAGCGGGCTGTTCCTGTCGGCGAGAACGGTGAGGTGACAACGGACGGTCAAGGTCAGCCGGTTAACCCGGAGATCGACAACCGCGTTGTCATCAAACACGAGGACGCCAGTGACCGCGCGCAAACGTTCTTTGTGAAGGAAGAACCAGCCACATCTACTGTGACCACAACGGTGCCGGCCGGCTTCAAGCCGAACCCGGCGATCAAGACGCGTGCGGAGTTCAAGGACGGCGCGACGCAGGTCATCGCTGGCGCCACCGTCGTGGATACGGTGTCGTACTACGGCCTGGTTGCGGGCAAGAACTACACGTTGGATGCGAAGCTCGTCGACAAGCAGGATGCGGACCGTGTCCTGGGTACCGGTGCGGTGACCTTCACTGTGCCGGGTAAGGCCGGCGAGCTGGTGAACGGCTCCGTCAAGGTTGAGATCGCCGTGAACGAGAACGTGACGGAGCCGGTCCAGGCTGCGGTCGCGTTCGAGCGTCTGACTTCTACCGAGGTCAACGCTGCTGGTGAAAAGACCAACGGTAAGACGAACCAGATCGCTGATCACGAGGAAATCAACGACGAGAACCAGACGGTTCGTACGGTGTTCGAGCCGAGCATCAAGACGAACGCGAAGTTCGACACGGGCTCAACTGAGGTTGTCGCTGGCAACAAGGTCATCGACACTGTCGAGCACAAGGGCCTGGTTCCGGGCAAGGAGTACACCCTGTCCGCGAAGCTGATGAAGCGTCTCGGCGAGGCGGGTTCCTACAGCGCTGGCGGCGTCCTGGGTGAGGGCACTGCGACCTTCACTCCGAAGACCACCGACGGTTTCGTCGAGGTCACCATCACGGTGAACGACGACGTGACTACGCCGGTCGCTGCCGCTGTGGCGTTCGAGGAGCTCACCTCCACGGTCGTCAACAAGACCGGTCAGGACAACCCGCAGGGTGGAGAGACCCCGGATGTCTACTCGGATGACAACAAGATTGCCGAGCACAAGGACATCAACGACGCGAACCAGACTGTTGGTGTCCCGCACATCTCCACGAACGCGAACTTCGCGAACGGTGCGACTGAGGTGGTCAACGGTTCCGTGGTTGTGGACACCGTTACTTACGACGGCCTTGTCCCGAACAAGGAGTACACACTTACCGCGCAGCTGATTGATAAGGCTGACGGCACCACTGTGCTGGGCACGGGCACCAAGACCTTCACCCCGACGAAGCCGAACGGCTTCGAGGACGTGGAGATTACCGTGACCAACGTTGCGGAGGGCCGTGTGGTTACCGCTGCGGTCGCGTTCGAGGAGCTCACCTCCAAGGTCGTCGACGCCGGCGGCAACGAGACCCCGAACAACCCGGGCGACAACAAGATCGCCGAGCACAAGGAAATTAACGACGACGACCAGACGGTCCGCAACCCGAGGATCACCACCAACGCGAACTTCGCCAACGGTGCCCAGGAAGTGACCAACGGCGTCGCCGTGATTGACACCGTCACCTACGAAGGCCTCGTGCCGAACAAGGTGTACACGCTCAAGGCTGACCTTATTAATAAGGCAGACGGCAAGACCGTCCTTGGCTCCGCCACCAAGACCTTCATCCCGGAGACTGCAAACGGCTCCGAGGACGTGACCATCGTCGTGACTAACGCGCCGAAGGGCGAGAAGGTCTACGCCGCCGTCGCCTTTGAGGAACTCACCTCCACGCAGGTTGACCGCAACGGCAAGGACAACCCGACGGGCTCTAAGAACCCGAACGAGATCGCCGAGCACAAGAAGATTAACGACGAGTCCCAGACCGTTCGCAGCCCGTACATCACCACGAACGCCAAGTTTGAGGATGCGAAGGTTGTTCAGAACGGCACCGTCGTTATCGATGAGGTGTCCTACTTCGGCCTGGTTCCGAACAAGAAGTACACCCTGACCGCCGAGCTGAAGGAGCGCCTCGGCGAGGCCGCTCCGTACCGCGAGGGCCGCACGATCGGTACCGGCACCGCTGAGGTGACCACGACTGCGGAGAACGACAAGGTCGAGGTCCGCATCACCGTTGAGGGCCTGAACGAGGGCGAGCAGGTTGCTGCAGCAGTTGCCTTCGAGGAGCTGACCTCCATCCAGGTCGACCGCTTCGGCAACGAGACCCCGAACGGGGGCGACAACAAGATCGCTGATCACAAGGACATCAACGACGGCAACCAGACCGTCGAGGGTCCGGTGACCACTCCGACGCCGACGACTTCGGAGGAGCCGATTCCGACGACGACGATTCAGCTGCTGCCGAGCACTGAGCCGTCGACCACGGGCGCATCCGCGACGAAGACCGCGGGCGTGGAGGAGTCCTCGACTACGTCCGAGCCGACGCCGACGTCGGTGACGGAGACGACTCCGACTTCTGAGTCGCCGACCACGTCGACTACGTCCACGCCGACAACGACGAAGACGACTACGGTGGCGTCTACTACGGTTACGGTTCCGGCTGAGCCGACGACTGGTGAGTCGACCACGACCACTGAGCCGGCTCCGACCACCACCGAGGCGACCATCACTGAGACGACGACGTCCGAGCCGACGCCGACATCGGTGACGGAGACGACTCCGAATTCTGAACCGTCGACCACGTCGACTACGTCCACGCCGACAACGACTAAGTCGACAACGACGAAGACGACTACGGTGGCGTCTACTACGGTTACGGTTCCGGCTGAGCCGACGACTGATGAGTCGACCACGACCACTGAGTCGGCTCCGACCACCACTGAGGTGACGACCACTGAGGTGACGACCGAGGCGACGACTGAGGTGACGACGCCGGAGACGGAGCCGTCGACAAGCGAGACTGCTCCGAGCAGCACCCCGGTGGTGCCGCTGGTGCCGTCGAACCCTGAGGGCAAGATCGACACCAAGGTGACGGTGAACGGTAGGACCATCGTTGATGGTCAGCCGGTGACCGTGACCGAGCAGGACGTGAACAACGGCCTGCAGGTGTCGGACGAGATCACCTACTCCGGCCTGGTTGCGGGTACCAAGTACCGCTTCGAGGGTCAGCTGCAGCTCGTTGAGTTCAACGAGGCGGGCGAGGTTGCCAACGTCACCCCGGTGACCGAGGTGAAGTTCACCGATGTTGTGGCTGCGGAGACCGGCGCGGGTGTGGCTACGGTCGACTTCGGTACGCTGACCGAGCTGACCGCGGGTGCGACGTACGTGGTGTACGAGCAGGCAATCCCGCTCGACGAGAATGACCAGCCGACGACGAACCCTGACGGCACGCCGAAGGATCCGTCGAAGGACAACCGGAAGGTCATTGAGCACAAGGATCCGAAGGATAAGGCGCAGACGTTCGTGGTCGAGAAGACCCCGACCACGTCGCCGACTGCGCCGGTGGCGCCGACCACCACGCCGGACAACTGCGTGCCGGTGACGACGGTAAGCACGGTGCCGGGGACGACGGTTGCGGAGTCCACGGTTCCGGACACCACGGTTCCGGGTACGACCAACCCGGGCACCCCGGAGACCCCGGGCACCACGGTTCCTGGCACGACGGTGCCGGGTACGACGGTTGCAGAGTCAACTGTTCCGGTGACCACGCTGCCTGAGCACTGTGTGACGACGACGCCGGTCACCCCGACGACCGAGCCGACGGTGCCGACTGCTCCGACGCAGCCGACTGAGCCGACTCAGCCGCAGCCGAGTGTTCCGGTTGTGCCGTCGACGCAGCCGACCACGACTACTCCGGTTGTGCCGGGGTTGGTGTGGTTCCCGACGCCGCAGATTGGTACGAACGCCGACTTCGCGGGTGGTGCCAAGGAGGTCAAGTCCGGTACGACCATCGTGGATACGGTGAAGTACCAGGGCCTGGTTCCGGGTCGCACCTACACGCTGTCCGCTGAGCTTGTGAGCAAGGACGTCTACAACGGCCTGGCTGACAAGAACGCCTACGGTGAGGCAGTCATCGGCTGGGGCACGGCAACCTTCGAGTCATCCGCTACCGGCACCGGCACGGTGTTGGTGGAAATCCCGGTGATCGATGGCATCGACACCCCGGTTCGCGCTGCGGTGGCGTTTGAGACGCTGACCTCTACTGAGGTTGACCGCAACGGCCAGGAGAACTTCGCTGGTGGGGACACCCCGGGCGATATCTCCGACGACAACCAGATCGCTGAGCACAAGAACATCAACGACCTGAACCAGACGGTGCGTAGCCCGCTGGTGCCGGGTACGCCTCCGGTGCCCGAGCTGCCGTACATCAGCACCAACGCGAACTTCGCGGACGGTTCCGTGGAGACAGTGGCTGGTGCGAAGGTGATCGACACGGTGAAGTACTCGGGCCTGGTTCCGGGTAAGACCTACACGCTGACTGCTGATTTGGTGGCGAAGCAGAACCAGGCTGTGATCGGCCAGGGCCGCAAGGAGTTCGTGGCTGATGCTGCGGGCTTCGGTTCTGTGGATGTTGAGATCACGGTGGCGGACTGGGTGAAGAACCCGGTGTATGCTGCGGTGGCGTTTGAGACGCTGACGTCCACTGAGGTCGACGCTCAGGGCAAGCCGCTGGAGCCGGGTAACCGTGTTCCGGTGACGATTGCGCAGCACCGCGACATCGAGGACGCTTCGCAGACGGTGATCACCCCGGGTGCGGAAAACGGTATCCCGCTTGAGGATGTCCCGGGTGTGTCCACCAACGCGGACTTTGCCAAGGGCGCGCAGGTGACCAACGGTGCCGTGATTCGCGACGTGGTCAAGTACTGGGGCCTTGTCCCGGGCAAGACCTACACCGCGACCGCGGACCTGATGGAGCGCGTCGGTGCGAAGGCTCCGTACGAGGAGGGTCGCAAGCTGGGCTCCGGCACCGTGACGTTCACCCCGGAGCGTGCCGCGGGTGAGGTTGTGGTGGAGATCCCGGTGACTGGCCTGAAGGACGGCGAGGTTGTGGCAGCAGCCGTGGCCTTTGAGACGATTACCTCCACCGAGGTGGATCGCAACGGCAACGACAACCCGACGGGCGTGCCGACCACTATCGCTGAGCACAGGGACATCAACGACGACTACCAGACGGTGGGGTCCACCGAGAACGGTGTCCCGCCGACCACGACTGCGGTGCCGACGACCACGGAGGCTCCGGGGGACAAGACCAGTTCTGACTCCAAGTTGTGGTGGTTGCTGCTGATTCCGGGTATCGGCCTGATCCCGGCACTGATCGGCGGCGGTAACGGCGGCTCGTCGCAGCCGGCACCGAAGCCGACTCCGGCTCCGTCGGAGCCTGCCCCGGCCCCGGCGACCACGCCGGCGCCGAAGCCGCAGGGCAACCCGGTTGCACCGGATAGCCCGCGTACGGTGATCCAGCAGGTGCCGTCTGGCGGTACCGCACGCGACGCGCAGATGCCGGCCTACATCTAGGCCTGCGTCGTACGGCGCATGGGAAAACCCGTCTCCTAGCCGCAAGGCTGGGGGACGGGTTTCGCGTTTTCGAGCTTCGGGGGTTAGATGTCCCAGTCGCGCAGGATGCGGCTCACGTGCCCGGTGGCCTTCACGTTGTACTGGGCCTTCTCGATCGTGCCCGTGCCATCCTCACCCACCGACACCAAAAACGTGGAGCGGATCACGCCCTGGATCACCTTGCCGTAGTTCTTCTTCTCGCCGAAGGCGCCGTAGGCGGAAAGGGTCTCCTTGGAGGGGTCGGAGAGTAGTTCCACTTTCAGGTCGTGGTCGGCGCGGAACTTCGCGAGTGCTTCTGGTTGGTCGGGGCTGATGCCGAGGATGGTGACGCTTGCGTCGTCGAAAAGCGAGAAGCTCTCGGTGAAGTCGCAGGCTTCGGTGGTGCAGCCCGGGGTGTTGGCTTTGGGGTAGAAGTAGACGATGACGCGGGAGCCGGCGAAGTCCGAAAGCGAGACGGCCTCGCCGCGGTCGTTGGTCAGGGTGAACGCGGGGGCCGCGTCGCCCGGCGCAAGTTGTGTGGTGTCAGTCATGCCAACCCGTTTTACACTAGGCTGGTCGGGGTTGATTGAACTTACTTGAGGAGCATCATCATGGCACGTGACATTCACGACATCGAGCGCGACATCGAGCGCACCCGCGGCCAGCTCGCTTCCACGCTGGACGAGCTCGCGGACCGCACTAACCCCTCCACCCTGGCCGACAACGCAAAGGACCAGGCCAAGAACTGGGCGCAGGACGAGACGGTGCAGAAGGTGCTCGGCGGCATCGCAGCCGGCGTGGCACTTCTGGTCGCCGTGAAGGCCTTCAACGGCCGCAAGCGCAAGAAGGAGCTCAAGGAGCTCCAGCGCCTGCTCGCGCGGCGCTAGACTGACACCTATGTCTACGCGCATCTCCTTCGACACCCCCGAGCCGACCGAGCCACCCGTCGAGGAGGCCGAGCGCAGCCGCCGCCCACTGTGGATCATCCTCGCAGTGGCGGCGGTTGCGCTTGTTGTGCTGCAGTTCGGGCTGTTCAACGCCCGCCAAAATTCGCAGCAGCTTGACGACGCCTCCGTCGCCACCTCCCAGGACACCCCCACCGAACCGGCTCCCCCCGCGGAACCGGAGACCCCGGTGCCCACCGACGGCGGCTACGTCGACCCCGCCGGCGAGCAGGAGGTGCCGTACGAGCCCGCCCCAGGCCAGTTCGTCGGCTTCGACGGCATGGCCATGAGCATCGGCGGCGAGGTCGCGGCCGTTGACCCGGTCCAGCTCACCGACACCGGTTCGTTGATCCCACCGGTGGATGTGCAGCGCCTCGGCTGGTACTCGGCCTCCGCGGTGCCGGGTGCGGAAGGACCGGTGGGCACGTCCGTGATTACCGGCCACATCAACTACCAGGGCCAGGGCACCGGCTACGCGGCCCGGTTTGCCAACCTGGCGCTCGGCGAGGAGTTTGACATCCTCATCGACGGCGAGCCGCGCACTTTCCGCGTTACCCAGGCGCCGTACCGCCTGCCGAAGGGTTCCGACTTCCCGCCGGAGGTCAACGATATGGAGGGCCCGAACCGGGTCGTGCTCATTACCTGCGGCGGCCAATTTGTGGGCGGCGCGCTGGGATACGCTGACAACATCATTACCGTGGCGGAGCCAGTGTTCCCGGTTGAGGAACCGCTCGCACCCGTCGCGCCCGTAGAGGAGGAGATCCAATGACGTCCGTAGACCGAGACCCCGAGCTCGAGGCCATGCACCGCAGCAAGAAGCCCCTGTGGGTGGCGCTTGCGATTGTGGCGGCGTTGGTGGTGTTGGTGGCGGCCCTGGGGCCGTCGATACGCGCGGCCTTCACGGGCAGCGAGACTGCCGCGAGCGCTGGGTACAACGACGCCGACGTCCACTTTTTGGGCATGATGGTGCCCCACCACGAGCAAGCGATCGAGATGTCCGACGTGCTGCTCGCCTCCGACGTGGACGACCCGCAGGTGCGCGACCTCGCACAACGGATCAAGGACGGCCAGGAGGCCGAGAACGAGCAGATGCGCGCGTGGGCCGACGAGTGGGGCATTAAGGAAGACATGGAGCACCACTCCCGCCACATCGCCAACGGCATGTTCACGCCGGCGCAGCTCGACGAGTTCGCCACCCTGCGTGGAGACGAACTGCGCACCACCTTCTTGGAATGGATGCACCACCACCACAAGTACGTCATCGACATGACGCAAGGCGAGGTGGATTCAGGCGCATACCAGCCCCTGCGCGAGATGGGGCAGCAGATGATCGACGTGCAAACCGCCGAGATGACCGAAATGGAGCAGATGCTGGGTTACGAGCCCGACCTGACGCAGTAGCGTCTAGACCAGCGTTTACACCAGCGTCTAGACCAGCTCAGCGCCGGCGTCCACCATCTCCTGGAGGGCGTCGGCGCCTCCTTTATCGTCGACGGGGGAGCACATGCTGCGCAGGACGCGGACCTTGAAGCCCTCCTTGAGCGCGTCGAACACCGTGGCGCGCACGCAGAAGTCGGTGGCGATCCCGCAAATGTCCAGGGTGCGGATCTCGCGCTCGCGCAGCCAGTCGGCGAGCGACGTGCCGTCGTCGTTTTTGCCCTCGAAGCCGGAGTAGGCAGCGGAGTACTCGCCCTTTCTGAAGTACTCGGTGATCAGGTCCGTCTGAATCGGCCCGCGGATCTGCGCGCCGTAGCTGTCCGCCACGCAGTGCACCGGCCACGAGTCCACGTAGTCGGGCTCCTCCGAGAAGTGGCTGCCCGGGTCGATGTGCCAGTCCTGGGTTGCCACCACCTCCGCATAGTCGCGGGTGCGGCTGTCCGGGGTAGAGATGAGCTCCGCGATCTTCGACGCGACCTCGTCCCCGCGGGCGGTGGCGAGGTTGCCGCCGGGGCAGAAGTCATTTTGGACGTCGACAAGAATGAGCGCAGTCTTCATGACTCACAGCTTACTCTTAGTTGAATCTGGACACGCGCACAAACGAAAAACCCGCTACGCTTTGCGACGTAGCGGGTTGATTTGTGCGCCATCAGGGAATCGAACCCCGAACCCACTGATTAAGAGTCAGTTGCTCTACCAATTGAGCTAATGGCGCGTATTTGGTTGTGTCCGTTGCGCTGTGCAAGTGCTCCGTGCAACGAAGAGAAACAATAGCACCCGTGCGCGAAGCGGTGAAATCGCCTGGTGAGGGGGTGTGTGGTTGGGGCCGGAGGTCGTCGATAAGCAGTAGGCGCGCGATAGCGGATTTTCGCGGCGGAGGGGCTAGTGTATGGGGAGTTGTCGGTTCGGCGAGCAGGTGAGGGGTTCGAGTGCGCGTAGGTCTTGGGTTGGGTATCGCGGTAGCGGCGCTGGCGCTGACCGGTTGCACGATCGGGGAACCGGAGCGCCTCGAGCCTGTGGCGCACACCTCCACGGCAGCGCCGACTACCAGCACTCCGACGCACCGCCCGCCGAAGGCCTCGGTGGCGAACGGGGAGACGAAAGTCGAACCGCTCGGGCCCATCACCGTGGAGGCGCAGGCCGGCTTGGCCGAGATCACCATGACCAACGACGCGGGCAAGGAAGTCGAGGCCGAGCTCAACGCCGACAAGACGAAGTGGGAGACCTCGGAGCCGCTGGGGTACGGGCGCACCTACACCATCGAGGCGAAGGATGAAGACGGGCAGTCGCTGCGCACCTCGTTCACCACCGTTACGCCGACCTCCACCGCGAGCGCGTACATGGGCCCGCTCGACGGCTCCACGGTCGGCGTGGCGCAGGCGGTGACCATCCGTTTCGACCAGCCCATCAAGGACACCAAGGCCGTCGAGGACGCCATCGAGGTGGAAACCTCTAACGACACCGAGGGCGGGTTCTTCTGGATCGACCCCTACGAACTTCGCTGGCGCCCCAAGGAGTACTGGGAGCCCGGCACCGAAGTCACGGTGCACGCGGACCTGTACGGCAAGAACCTCGGCGGTGGGGTGTACGGGGCGGGGGACACGGAGACGTCGTTTAGCATTGGCGAACTGACAGAAACCGTCGTGGACAACAACCTCAAACTGCTGCGCGTGTACCGCAACCACGAGCTCGTGCGCGAGTTCCCGATCTCGCTGGGGCGAGACGGGCAGTTCGACACCCCCAACGGCATCTACGTGGTGGGCGACGCGCACAAAGCGCTGACCATGGACTCGCGCACCTACGGCCTGGGGCTGGAAAAGGGCGGCTACGTCACGGACGTCGACTACGCCACGCAGCTGTCCTACTCCGGCATCTACGTGCACTCCGCGCCGTGGGCTGCGGGCGCGCTCGGCAGTTACAACCAATCCCACGGGTGCATCAACGCCAGCTACGAGAATGCGAAGTGGTTCCAGGAATACGTGCGCCGCGGCGACCCCGTGGAGGTCCGCGGCACGGCCGGCGCCACGCTCACGCCTTACGACGGCCTGGGCTACTGGAACCTGGATTGGGAGCAGCGCTCCGGCGGCAGCCTGGACCCGCTCTACCCCTAGGGGCGGCCGTAGTCCGTGTAGCCCTTTTCCCCGCCGGTGTAGAAGGTCGACTCGTCCGGCGCGGTCACCGGCAGCCCCTCCTCCCACCGGCGCACAAGATCCGGGTTCGAGATGGCAAGCCGTCCCACCGCAACCGCGTCTCCCTGTTGCACCAGCTTTTCGGCGTCGTCGCGCTCGGTGACCTGGCCGAAGCCGTAGTTCAAGATGACGCGCGTGCGGCCGTTCGCGCGGGCGCGGCCGATCAGGTCGCGCATCAGCTCACCCGCGGGATCCGAGTGCATGAAGGAGATGTAGGCGAGGCCGAGGTCCGAGGTGGCGTCGAGAAGCCCGCCGTAGGTGGCGGCAACGTCGGCCGCGTCCACTTCCTGGATGCCCTGAATGTTGTTCTGTGGGGAGAGGCGGAGCCCCACGCGATCCGCACCGATCTCCTCCGCCGTGGCCCGCACAATCTCTTCGATGAGCCGGTACCGCTTCTCGGGGGATCCGCCGTAGGCGTCCTGGCGCAGGTTCGAGTTCGGTGACAGGAACTCGTGCAGCAGGTAGCCGTTCGCGCCGTGGATTTCCACGCCATCCATTCCGGCGTCGATGGCGTTTCGGGCGGCGCGGCGGAACTCGTCGATAATGCCTGGCAGCTCATCGGTGTCCAGGGCGCGCGGCACTGGGCAGTCTTTGCGCGATTCGAAGTCGCGCACCGCCGTGCCCGAGGCGATCGCGGACGGCGCGACCGGCTGCGTCCCCTCCTGCAGGCTGGCGTGGGACAGGCGTCCGGCGTTCATCACCTGCATGAAGATGCGCCCGCCAGCGCCATGCACGGCATCGGCCACGCGGCGCCACCCGGCAATCTGGTCCGGCGTATCAATTCCCGGCTGACCGGGAAACGCCCGGCGGCTCACCGTAGGGAAGACTCCTTCGGTGACGATGAGGCCGAATGAGGCGCGCTGCGCGTAGTAGGTCTCGTGCAACGCGGTGGGAACGCCATCGCGCCCCGCACGCGATCGGGTCAGCGGGGCCATGATCACGCGGTTCGGCAGGGTCAGACGGCCCAGCTCAAGGGAATCGATAAGTGAAGTCATGCCCGTACCAACGCGAAGGCGGCGCAACCTATTTCGTGCGCTATTCGTACATTGCTTTAATCGCCGGGTACGTTAAAGAGTACGTTATAGATTCTAGAAATCAGGCGCGGGTTAAGTAGCAGAAAGTGTGTCTGATTTTCGGGGTTATCACTGATCAGGCAGCATAAATCGGGCGTATATAAGGTGCGGAACCTTATATACGCCCGATTCGCGTTCAATCCAGACGATCCACTCAAAATCGCCAGGCAGTGCAATTTCGGACAAGACCAACTCGCCAAAGTCAAAGATCTTGCCGAAGAAGACCACAACAAAGCCGACCAAGAAACAGGACGACCAGCCTTCTACGACAACGCTATCCCAACCGAATACAACCACTCGATAGGAATCAGGAAAGGCCCCATGAAATAGCAAGCAAAGTGTCCGCCCGACGACACGCCGAACGGACACACATTTTGCTACTTAACCCCTCATCGCCACCCTGGCCATCGCAGGTATCGCGGGCCTCATCTCCTTGATTGCCCTGCTGGCACCGTTTGCTGTCGACCGCGCCCTCGGCCCGATCGCGAAGTTCTAGTCAGAACTACATGCCCAGCATCGGCAGTTTGATGCCGAAGTGGGGCAGCGCAAAGAACAGGCCTGCGATGACCAGCAGCGCCGCAATTACCCCACCGACAATGGCTGGCACGTTCACGTCCGACTTGGCGGTGGGGTATTTCACGTCCGCTCGCATGCCCTTGGTGCAGGTTTCGGCGGCGGTGGCGTCGGCGTCGTCGATAAGCATGCTCTTCGCGGCGACCTTCCCGGACGGGGTTTCCATCCACGCCTTGTACACGTCGCCATCCTTCGCGGTCAGCGGCGTCTCCATGCGCTTCGTGTCCTCCGGACCAACGCGCCACGAATTCGTGTCAATCGCCTCCAGCGTGCGATTCACCGTCGGCTCCGACTCCTTCATCGTCTTCTGCGCATCCGCATACTTTGCGACGAGACCCTCCGGCAACACCTTGCCAAACTCCGCCTTCTCACCCTTGAGCGCCTTCTCGTTCTCCGCGACGACACCGGGGTAGACCTGCTCGATCGCCGCGATGAGGTCGCGGGCCTGCTCGTAGTCACCGATCGCCTTGAAGTCATCGAACCACGACTCGATGAAACGCTTCTCGGTCGGCGCGAGCTTCACGGCGCACACGCCGTCCTTGTCCTTTGCAGCGACGGTGGCGGCGTTCGCCGGGGTGGCCGCGCCGACAACGCCGGCTGTGCCGAGTGCGAGCGTTGCTGCGGTTGCGTACGCGGCGATACGGGTGGTGGTGCTGGTCATGGTTTTCCTCCTCGGAGTGTGAGTACGGACTGTACCACCTCAGTGTCCAGGAAAGCGTGTTGCGACAGCGTTAACGCGCGATGGTGGGAGGCGCTGGCCAGTAGGATCTTGGGCGAAAACACCGTGTCAGAAGCAATATGATGAACCAGGGGTGGATGGAAATTTCACAAATGCAGTTAGCCGCTTTGCAAGGCAATGGAGTTTCTCCATTGGAACCATCACCAGTCGACTACGTTTTTATGTTGCTCACGTTGGTGGCTGTGGTGCTATTAGTTGCCAGTATCATTGTATTTTTCAGGCAACCTAACAGACGATGGTCGGATGTCTGGATCGTGCTCTTTCTGGTGTTCATACCCGTGGTAGGACCGTTGGCGTATCTACTGCATGTGCGGTCCCGAGGAAAGCGCGACAAAAGGGCCACATCTAACCCTCCGACACGCCGATAGCAGACACACTTTTTGCTACTTACCCGCAATGTACCCCGTAACCTGTTTATGCAGGCTACGGGGTATTTTTGGGGTGGCTGACATTGGGGTGGCTGACGGGACTCGAACCCGCGACACCTAGGATCACAACCTAGTGCTCTACCAGCTGAACTACAGCCACCATCGCTGCTTTTTGCAGCGGGATACACCTTAATGCCTTGGGTGTGTTTCACAAAAACGGCTGGTAATGCCGGGTTGCCTCGTTGGCGGCCGCGGAAGCGTCCTCCGACGTCGGTCCCGGGGTGGGGGCGAAGACGGCGCGTCGATAGTAATCGAGCTCGCGGATCGATTCGACGATGTCCGCCAGCGCCCGGTGCGCCATACCCTTTTCCGGCTGGTTGTAGTACGCGCGCGGGTACCAGCGGCGGGTGAGCTCCTTGACCGTTGAGACGTCGATCATGCGGTAGTGCAGCGCCTGATCCAGCCGCGGCATCTGCGCGCGGATGAAGGAGCGGTCGGTGGCGATCGAGTTGCCTGCCAGCGGCGCGGGGTGGTCGGGATCGCAATGCTTAGCGACGAGCTCCAGCACCCTATCCTCAGCCTCCTCCAACGTGACGGTCGAGGCCTTGATGGCGTCGACCAGGCCGTTTTCGGTGTGCATGTTGGTGACGAAGTCGTCCATGTCCGCGAGCTGCTCCTCGGTGGCGGTGACCACGAGGTCGATGCCCTCATCGAGGATGTTCAGCTCGGCGTCGGTGACCAGCGCCGCGACCTCCACGATCACGTGCCGCTGCGGGTCGAGGCCCGTCATCTCGAGGTCGACCCAGACGATGCGGTTATCTTTGGGTGCAATCTCCATCTATTCCTCTCCCATCTTCGCGTAGAACTTGCCCATGATCGGCGGCAGCCATCCGCGCGGGGCGTAGTTGGACACCACGTCCATCGCTTTGCCAATCGGCCCCGGCACGACGCGGCGCTGGTTGCGGCGCATCGCCTTGAGGGTGGTTTCCGCGCACGACTCGTAGGTGGTCCACAGCACGTCCGGCACCAGCTTATCGACGATCGACTGCTCCTCTTCCGGCACCACCGCGTCACGCACCGGGCCGGGCGCAAGGAGGGTCACGTGGACGCCGGAACCTTTGAGCTCGTAGTGCAGGGCCTCGGTGAACGCGTTCACGCCGGCTTTGGTGAAGACGTAGGTGGCGTTGTTCGGAATCGGGAGGTTGCCCGCGGCCGAGCCCACGTTGCACAGCGCGCCCTCCCCGCGCGGCACCATCTGGTCCAACACCGCCTTCGAAATGCGGAACACGGCCGTGGCGTTCAGGTTGAACTGGTTCGTCTCGTACCCCCAGTCCTGGTGCATGAACGGCCCGAAGCTCGCGATACCGGCGGAGTTCACGCAGATGGAAACGGTGCGGTCGTTGATGTGGCGGATCAGCGCGTCCAGGTCGCGTTCTTTTGCCAGGTCGCCGGCGAAGATTTCGATGTTGATGTGGTGGGCGTTGACGAGCTCGTCGGCAAGCGATTGCAGCACTTCCTCGCGCCGGGCGACCAGGATGAGGTTGTAGCCGTCTTTCGCGAGATCGCGCGCGATCGCCTCGCCGATGCCTTGGCTCGCGCCGGTGATCAGCGCGAACGAGTCGCGCGTGGGTCGGGGGAAACTCATGGCGACGAATCTACCCGCCCGCGATCTCTCGCAACGCAGCCGTGTGGCGCTCGAACGCCTCCGCGCCCGTGGCCGTCAGCGTCACCCACACCGTGTCCTTGGCGCGGCTCGAGCCGTATTCGCGAAAGCGCGTGACGTAGCCGTGTTCCTCCAGGGTGGCCAGCTGCTTCGACAGCGCTGAATCCGAAAGCGCGGCCATTTCCGCGAGTGCGCCAAAACGCATCTCGTGCCTCGAGCTTTGCTTCTCGACGGCACCCGCGTGGTACAGGGCTGCACAAATCTTGAGCCGGTTGAGCGGGTGGATGACGGGGTCGATGGCGGGTTCAAGGGCGCTCATCGCTGCGTCTCCCCGTAGACCATGAGTCCGGTGGTGACGGCCGCGGCGACGATGCCAGCGATTGTCGCGCCGACCACGCTACCTTCCGGGACGAACCAGATAAGGGGCATGATGAGTGCGGGTGCGACTACACCGAACCAGTTCGTTTGCGGGTCGTCGTGAAGCGGCTGCTTCATGCTCGGGCGCACGTTGCGATTGTGGTCCCACACCGCGATTCCGATGCACGCGATGATGATCACGGCGAACAGCGCCCACCAGTACGTCCACTGCATGATCGCCCCCGCGACCGTGATGCCGAACGCGATGCCGAGTAACGCGTACGTCCACGTGGGCGTGGGCTTTGGTGTGGCGTTTTGCCGGATCCCGTCCACCGACTCGAGGGCGGCGCGGGCCTCTTGCGGGGTGATGTTTTCCATGCAGGAAAGTATGACACTTTCCGGTCTGGAAAACAAGGGTTAGATCTCGTGCATCTCCTGGTGCTTCGTCTCCGGCGCCGAAAGGATGGCGATGAGCGAGATGGCAGTAACTACGACCAGGTAGTAGCCCACCGCCTTCGGGCCGTACTGGGCGTTGAGCGCCGTCGCGATGAACGGGGCGATCGCCGCACCTAGAATCGACGACACGTTGTAGGCGATGCCGGAGCCGGTGTAGCGCACGTTCGAGGGGAAGAGCTCGGGCAGGATCGCCGACATCGGGCCGAAGATGAAGCCCATCAGGATCATGCCGATGAACAGGAAGACGCCGAGCGAAAACATGGTGAACGTCTCGGGGTTGAGCAGCCACTTGAAGCTCAAGCCGTAGACGATGATCGCGACCGAGGTCAGGCCCAGCACCGGGCGGCGGCCGTATTTGTCGGCCAAGTGGGCGGCGACAGGGATGCCTGCCATAAACCCGAAGATGCACGTCAGCTGTAGCTTGAGGAATGTGGGGTACGCAATGCCCAGGCCCACACCCTCCTCAGCCGAGCCGATGCCGTAGGAGAGGAACCAGGTGGTCACGATGTAGAACAGCGTGTAGCAGCCGACCATGATGAAGGTGCCCTGGATCAGCGGCTTCCAGGCGGTCTTGAACACCTCCGCGAGCGGGGAGGCGGCCTTCTGGTCGTTTTGTTCCACCTGCTGGAATACCGGGGTCTCCTCCACCTGCAGGCGCACCCACAGGCCGATGGCCACCATCACGATGGACAGCAGGAACGGGATGCGCCAACCCCAGCGCATGAAGGCGCCCTCGAAGTCGCCGTTGGTGTGGCCCAGCACGGTGACCAGGATGAGGAACAGGCCGTTGGCCAGGAAGAACCCGAACGGCGCGCCCAGCTGCGGCCACATGCCGGCCCAGGCGCGGCGGCCTTTTGCGGCGGTCTCGGTGGACAATAGGGCCGCGCCGGACCACTCGCCGCCCAGGCCGAGGCCCTGGCCGAAACGCATGAGCGCGAGCAGCGCCGGCGCCCAGATGCCGGCCTGGGCGTAGGTAGGAAGCAGGCCGATGATGAACGTGGCCAGGCCCATGGTCAAAAGCGCGCCCACCAGGGTGGCCTTCCTGCCGACCTTGTCGCCGAAGTGGCCGAACAAGATCGACCCCAGCGGGCGGGCCACGAAGGCGAGACCGAACGTAGCAAACGAGGACAACAGCGCGACCGTACTGGACTCCGACTTGGGGAAGAACAGGAACGGGAACACCGCGACGGCCGCGGTGGCGTAGACGTAGAAGTCGTAAAACTCGATCGTGGTGCCGATCGTGGAGGCCAACCTGACGCGGCGGCGCTCCTCCGGCGTGGTCTCCCGGATCTGGGTGTGAACTGTCACGGTATTCCAATCTGTGGGATAAGTGATCACGGATTGGGGGAAACGTACCACAGTGTGAGATGAACAAGTTTTGCGGGGCGATCGGGCACGAAAAAACCGGCCCTCGCAACAGGGGGCCGGTTCACACAAGCGGGAGGGTTTACTCGCCCGCGATGGTCGGGTCGGTGACGCCTTCCTCGACCTGGTCGGTGCGGGCCTCGGTGTTCGGGTGCTCGCTTAAGTGGCCGGAGCCGGTCTCGAGCGTTTCGTTCTCGGCGTTTTCGAAGTCGTCCACCGAGTTGAAGTTGGTGGGTTCGTTGCCGATGCGTGCGGTTCCGGCGTCGAGAAGCTTGTCCAGCTCGGACGACTCGGAACCGTCGAGGTTCACGTTGCGGTCTGGCTCAGTCATTTACTTCTCCTCCGGTTGGTCGGCTTCGAAATCGTTGTCCTTGCCGGTCTCCTGGACGGATGCGTCGGCGTCCGGGTCGGAGAGGTTGTTGATGCTGTCTTCGTCCACGGGGCTGTTCTTGTCGGACATGCGCGCCTCCTTAGCGTCGGTGTGTTACCCGTCCGACTCTAGCGCCGCCCGCGCCACTGCCGCCGCGAAATCGCACCGAAATTGCTCTGAGCAGGAAAAACGTTGGCGCCCCCAGCAGGATTCGAACCCGCGACCAGCCGGGTAGAAACCGGATGCTCTAATCCACTGAGCTATGGAGGCCGTGCCCGCGAGGCCGAAGTGCCGCGCAAGCCCGGACAGTTTACCGCAGGCCGGGGGTACCGCCGTAGTCTGGTGGCATGACTGACACGCGCCGCGCCGCCCCCGGATGGCCCATCTACCTCGCAGCGGGGGTGGTGGCGGCGCTGGTCGCCGGGGCGATCGGCCAGGCGTTCGTGGGCGGGTCGCTGGCGGCGCTGGGCATCCCGGACCCGGGCCCCGTGACCACGTTCGGCCTGCCGGCCCTGCGCGGCGTGGCCTGGGTGCTCATGGCGCTGGCAATCGGCTCGTTCATGTTCTCCGCGTGGCTTATCCCGCCGCGCTACGAAGGGGACTTAAATGGCGCGCGCCTCACCGTCGACGGGCATGTGGCGTCGAGGACCGGGGCGCGCTCGTCGTTAAGCGTGGCGCTGATTGCGCTCACCATGATTCCGCTTGTGCTTTCCGACGTCTCCGGCCAGCCGCTCTCCACAGTCCTCATCTCCCCGGCAGCCTGGTCCACCGCGCTCGAGCAGGTCTCGGACGCGCGAATCTGGCTCGTGGTCGCGGCGTTTGCGGCGGTGGTGGCCGTGGGCGGGTACGCGGCCACGAGCTGGTGGTCGCAGGTGGCGCTCTTTGTCGGGTCGGTGGTGGTGGTGATGCCGCTGGCGCTGTCAGGGCACTCCGCGACCGGCGGCAACCACGACTACGGCACCAACTCCTTCATCTGGCACCTGGTGTGCATGATGGTGTGGGTCGGCGGGCTCATGGCGCTGCTCGCGCACGGGCGACGGCTCGGGCCCGACCTGGTTCCTGCCGCGCACCGCTACTCGCGCATTGCCCTGTTCGCGCTGATCGGCGTGGCGGTCTCGGGCGTGGTCAACGCGGCGATCCGCGTGCGGTGGGAGGACCTCACCCAGTACGCGTACGGGTGGGTGCTGGTGGCCAAGACGGTGGGCATCCTGGTGCTCGGGGTGATGGGGTACCTCCACCGCGAGCGCACCATCCCGCGCCTTGATGCCGATCCGCGCGCGTTTACCCGCCTCGCCGCCGTCGAGGTGCTGGTCATGGCCGCGATCACCGGCCTGGCCGTCACACTCGGCCGCACGCCGCCCCCGCCGCCGCTGGACCCGAACCTCACCCGCATGGAAGTGCAGATGGGCTACAACCTCTCCGAGGCCCTCACGCCCGCCAACTGGCTCACCGCCTGGCGCCCCGAGCTGTTGTTCAGCGTGCTGGCGATCCTGGCGGCTGGTTACTACCTCCACCTCACGCGCAGGGTGGAGGGCTGGTCGACGGGGCGGACGGCGTGGTGGGTTGCGGGGTGTGCTGTGGTCGTCGTCACGCTGTGTTCGCGGCTTGGAATGCACATGCCCGCGTCCTACTCCGCGCACATGACGGTGCACATGATCCTGTCCATGGTCGTGCCGGTGTTTCTGGTGCTCGGCGCGCCGCTGACGCTCGTGCGCGCCGCGTACCCGGCGGGCGAGTTCAACCCGCGGCTGTGGGCGGAAAGCTTCCAGCGCTCGAGCTTTCTTCGCTTAGCGACGTTCCCTCCGGTCTCCCTCGCCCAGTTCATCATCTTCTTCTATGCCCTTTACGTGTTCATCCCGCTGTACGAGCTGATGATTTCGGAGCACGCCGGCCACGTGATCATGAACGCCGTCTTCCTGGTCTCCGGCTACCTGTATTTCTGGGAACTGATCGGTGTGGACGAGCTGCCGGGGCGCTCGAGCGCGAAGGTGCGCCTGGCGTGGCTGTGGATCTCAATGCCCGTGCACCTGTTCATGGGTGTGTACCTCATGCAGCTCGGCGTGGTGATGGGTGAGTCGTTCTACCGTTCCCTCGAACTTCCATGGAACCCGGATCTGTTGGCGGGCCAGAAAGTCGGCGGCGGCATCGCCTGGGCGTCCGGGTCCTTCCCGCTGCTCATCGTCTTCGGCGAGCTTTTCCGCAGGTGGTGGCAGGAGGAGCGCACCGAATCGGAGGCCTTCGACCGGCACGCCGAAGAGACTGACGACGAGGAGTGGCGCCGCTACAACGAGATGCTCGCCCAGGCCAACCGGCGCGGCTAGCTGTGGAATTTGCGCGCGGGGTTATCCACAGAAATTGAGGGGGGCCTGTACGGGGCGGATTTTGCGTGGGACGCTTTGGGTGCGGCGCAGGTCGCGTCGCATTTCATTCGGAAAGGGGGGCTCTCCCTATGAGCCAAAACGTCACCATCAGCGGCAACCTCACCGCTGACCCGCACACCATCAAATTCTCAACCGGCACGACGCTGACGAAGCTGCGCCTCGCCTCGTCCACCGTGCGCCGAACCGATAGAAAAGACGAAAACGGCAAGCCGGTGTGGGAGGAGGTCGACTCCCTCTACATCGACGTCGAATGCTGGGGCCAGCTCGCGGTGAACGCCAAGAGTTCGCTGCGCAAGGGCTTCCCGGTCACCGTCGACGGCCGCCTGGTCACCGAGACGTGGGAAGAAAAGCAGGACGGCAAGGACCCGGTCATGCGCTCCAAGATCAAGCTCAAGGCGCGCCAAATCTCCTTCGACCTGTCCAACTTCCAGGTCTCCTCCGTGCGCACGAGCAACGTGAGCCACACACTCGAGGGCCAGGAGCCGGTGCAGGCCAAGGGCATTGACGACCTTGTGGAGGACCCGGACTATGAGGTTGACTCGCGCGTCAATACGCAGGCGGCGCCGTCGTTTGCGGATGCGGAAGGGGAGGGCCGCGAGCTCGTCGGCGCAGCTAGCGGCGGCGATTCCGTGCCGTTCTAGCCAGCGCCGCCCCTTGGATGGGTGTTGTACCCTGTTACGCGGTATCAACATCCATCCACTTAAAGGGGAATGTACGTGGCTGAGTTCATCTACACGATGAAAAACGTTCGCCGTGCCATCGGCGAGAAGGTCATCCTGGACAACGTGACCATGGCTTTCTACCCCGGCGCCAAGATCGGCGTCGTGGGCCCGAACGGTGCGGGTAAGTCCTCGCTTCTGAAGATCATGGCCGGCATCGACCAGCCGAACAACGGCGAGGCGTTCCTCCAGCCCGGCGCCACCGTCGGCATCCTTTTGCAGGAGCCGCCGCTGAACGAGGAAAAGACCGTCCGCGGCAACGTCGAGGAGGGCCTGGGCGAGCTGTTTGAGAAGAAGCAGCGCTTCGAAGAAATCGCCGAGGAGATGGCCACCAACTACACCGACGAGCTCATGGAGGAAATGGGCAAGCTCCAAGAGGAGCTCGACGCGGCGGATGCGTGGGAGATCGACTCCAAGATCGAGCAGGCGATGGAGGCCCTTCGCTGCCCGCCGTCGGATGCGCCGGTGACGAACCTGTCGGGTGGTGAGCGCCGTCGAGTAGCACTTGCGAAGCTGTTGCTCTCCGAGCCGGACCTGTTGCTTCTCGACGAGCCCACCAACCACCTCGACGCCGAAAGCGTCCTGTGGCTGGAGAAGCACCTGCAGTCTTACCCGGGTGCGGTGCTGGCGATTACCCACGACCGCTACTTCCTGGACAACGTCGCCGAGTGGATCTGCGAGGTCGACCGCGGCAAGCTCTACCCGTACGAGGGCAACTACTCCACCTACCTGGAGAAGAAGGCGGAGCGCCTCGAGGTCGCCGGTAAGAAGGACCAGAAGCTGCAGAAGCGCCTGAAGAAGGAGCTGGACTGGGTCCGCTCCTCGCCGAAGGCCCGCCAGGCGAAGAACAAGGCTCGCCTGGAGCGCTACGAGGAGATGGCGGCCGAGGCCGAGCAGTACAGAAAGCTCGACTTCGAGGAGATCCAGATCCCGACCCCGCCGCGCCTGGGCAACAAGGTGGTCGAGGTCGAGAACCTGGACAAGGGCTTCGACGGGCGCGTGCTTATCGACGACCTGTCGTTCACCCTCCCCCGCAACGGCATCGTCGGGGTGATCGGCCCCAACGGTGTGGGTAAGACCACCCTGTTCAAGAC
>ERZ1031260.16-NODE-16-length-49883-cov-35.829032_pt1 | contig 49883 bp, 50 predicted proteins | sample MGYA00517287_ERZ1031260 | MGnify/ENA primary metagenome ERZ1031260 (study PRJEB33718, sample SAMN03159811) | human skin metagenome | collected 2014-02-25 | study: EMG produced TPA metagenomics assembly of the PRJNA266117 data set (Human skin bacterial metagenome... | reverse complement strand
CACGCTGCGGGTACCGCACCATCATCATCACCGCCTCCGAGCGCGACATCGCCGATCTTGAGTTCTTCCTACGACAGAACCTCAACCCCGACCTACCGGCCGGGCCGCAGATGCTGGCGCGCTTCCTCACCCTCTTCCACACCCCCACCACCACCAGCACCGACGGCACCGACGCGGCGGATGTGGACGAGGTTGCAGGCGAATTCATCGCCCGCGCAGTACCGCGCCCCATGATCCTCATCCCACTGGATGTGCACCTGCGCATCCTCAACGGCGACGGCGACGACACCGTGCTGCACATGACCGACGGCACCACCATCACCGGTGCGGAATACCTCGCACAGCACCTCGGCGACACGCTCGATGTGGCGGTGTTTCACCCCGTTGAAGGGGCGGTGAACATGTACCGCGGGGCACGCTTCGCCAACGAGAAGCAACGCGACCTCGCCGCCCTTGTCACCCCAGGATGCCCGGTGCCCGGATGCAGGCACGCCGCCCAATCGTGTGAGACCCACCACATCCACGCCTGGTCACAGGGTGGGGACACCAACGCGGCGAACCTCGTACCGCTGTGCCGGTTCCACAACCGCACCAACGACGACAACCCCCACAAACCAAAATGGGGCCGCATCGACGTCGACGACGGAAGACCAAGGTGGCACTCACCACGCGGAGTCCCCGTCGACAACCCCATCCACCCACCCGGCGCCATGCAACTGCTCTTCCCCTAACCCACTAGGGGCCACTTGGCGCGCCCAGGGTCAGTTCGAGCCCCAGGACGTGGGCCACCGCGGCGACTTTTTCACCGCACGCCCGTCCCGCCGTGCTCGATGGTGTGCAGGGTGGAACGCGACACCCCGGCGGCGTCGGCAACATCCTGTTGGAGGCGGCCGGTTTCGCGGCGCCGCTGCGCCAGCCGCGCGCCGATGGCCAGCAGTACCGGGTTGTCGCTGCCGTCCTTGCCGCCCTTGTTGCGGGGCTGATTACGCGGGTTCACAGCGCAGCCTCCGCGGCCAACACGTCGGGGAGTTTGGCGGACCAGGCGAGGGCGTCGCGGACGCCGTCGGTAAGCGAGCGCTCGGCGCGCCACCCCAAGACCCGTTCTGCCTTCTCGGTGCGCGAGGCGCAGCCAACTACGTCCCCGTCGCGCGGCGGGGCGGTGCGCACCTGAAGCGGGGTGCCGGTGGCGTCGCCGAACGCCGCGGCGAGTTCGAAGACGGTGGTGCCGCGGCCGGTGCCGAGGTTGATGACGTCGTAGGTGGACACGGAGTCGTCGAAAAGCGAAAGCGCAGCAACGTGCGCGCGGGCCAGATCCCAGACGTGGATGTAGTCGCGCAGCCCCGACCCGTCGCGTGTGGGCCATTCGACGCCGGTGACCGTGAACGGCGCGCCGCTTGCGTGGGCGGAGATCATCTTGCCCAACGCGTGCGTGGGGTGCGGGTTCTGCAGGCCGGTGCGCAGCTCAGGGTCGGCGCCGATCGGGTTGAAGTAGCGCAGCGCGAGCGCGCGGATGCGGCCGGTGGCGGCGGTGTCGCGCAGCACGCGCTCGAGCATCCACTTCGACGCCGCGTACGGGCTTTGCGGGTCGACCGCGCTCGCCTCGTCCACCATGTAATCCGGCCCCGGCACGTACATCGACGCCGTCGAGCTCAAGATGACGCGCGGGACGTCGAGGCGCTCCAGCATGCGGATCGCCTTGCCCACGTTGTTGTCGTAATACGCAAGCGGCTTAGCGACGGACTCCGGCACCACGATCTTGGCCGCACAATGCACCACCGCATCAATGTCGGGGTGGTCGGCGGCGATGCGGTCGAGTGTGGCGTCGTCGGCGATGTCGCCCTCGTAGCACGCGAAGCGCTGCGCGAAGACGCGCAGGCCGGTGGAGTAGTCGTCGAGAATGACGGGGGTCATGCCGGCGTCAGCGCAGCACGAGGCGATGGTGGAGCCGATGTAGCCGGCGCCCCCTGTGATGAGGACCTTCACGCTAGTTCAGCCCCGCGTAGGAGTGCAGGCCCGCAATGACGGTGTTGACGTAGGTCATGTTGAAGATGGTCATGCCCATGGCAAAGACGTTGATCCACGCGGCGGTGGTGTTCTTCCAACCCGCGGTCGCGCGCGCGTGCAGGAACGCGGCGTAGAGGATCCAGGTGATCATGGACACCGTCTCCTTCGCGTCCCAGCCCCAGAAGCGGCCCCAGGCGACCTCGGCCCAGATGGCGCCGAAGACGATGCCGATGCCGAACAGCGGCACCGTGATCACGGCCGTTTTGTAGGTGATCTGGTCGAGCGTCTTCGCGCTGGGCAGCGGGCGGGCCAGCGCGCCGAAGAACCCGTGCTCCTCGCCTTTCGGCTGCCACATGCGCAGCAGGTAGAGCAGGGCAAACGCGCCGGAGACCAGGCCGATGGACGCGCCGATGGACACCACCGACACGTGCACCGGCATCCAGTAGGACTGCAGCGCCGGCACGACGGGGGCGGCCTGCATGTGGAAGACGGTCGAGTTCAAGAACATCGCCACGACCATGGGGAACAACAGCCACGGCCAGACGGTATGCCAGTTGCGCCGCTGGATCACCACCGCGGCGACGACCATGATCACCGCGGTCATGAACAGGATGTACTCGTACAGGTTGCCCAGTGGGAACCTGCGCGCCGCGAGCCCGCGGGTGACAAACGCCGCTATGTGCAGTGCCACCCCCACCCACACGAGGGCCTGGGTCATGCCGGCCCATTTGCGGGCGCTGGCGGAGCCGTCGTCAAGCATCTGCTTCTCGACGACCTCCGGTCCCCCCGCCCCGACCAACACCTTCTCCCGGCGCGCCTCAATGACCGTGTTCACGCGGCCGTAGTAGACGAACGACATCACCAGCGCCGCGATGTAGATGATGAACGCCGTGCGGAAGGTGAGGTCTGAAAGCTCTGCCATTGAGGTGTTGACCAGCATGCGCTTAACCTACCGCACCACCTTGTGATGTTGAAAGGTCGTGGGGGCCCAGGATGTCCTCGACGATGAGGTCGAACTCATCGACCCACCCGGCGCGGTCGGTGCGGGCGAGCCCGGCGACCTCGACGTGGGTCGTGCCGGGGGTGGACCCCGGGCGCAGGCGGACCCAGATGCGGCGGCGCTTGATGGCCAGCGACCCGGCGAGCGCCGCGATCATCAGCACCGCGGAGGCGAGCACCCAGACCTGCACGGGGTCGCGCGAGATTTGGTAGTTGGCGTATTCGGCGGCGCCGTCGAAACGCACGGTGACCCCGTCGGGCAGCGTGGCCGTCTCGCCGGGGGTGAGCTGCACGCGCTGCACCTTTTCCAGCTGCCCGGTGGCGATGAGGTTTTGGTCCAGCACGAACACGTTCTGCGGCCGGCCGGTGTCCAGGCCGGCGTCGCCGACGTAGACGTCGACGGACAGCGCCGGGTCCTCCATCTGGGGGAAACCGGACTGCAGAAGGTCCCCGTTCGGCCCGCCCCACTGCGCGGTGGGGGCGAAGTTGCCCTCGATGGCGACCTGGTGTTCGCGGCGCTCGGCGAGGTCGGGGTACATGCCGGCGGGCGGGTCGAAACGCATGACGCCGGAGGAGAGGAACGTCGTGGTGTCCACGGGGCGAAACTGCACCATCTGGGTGCGTGTCTCACCGTTCGGCCACGTCAGCGTCACCTGCGGGGCGAACCCGTGGCCCTGGAGGTAGATGCGGTCGCCGCCGATGCGCAGCGGCTTGTTCACCTCGAGGGTGAACGGCTCCCACGACTCGGGGGGCGCCGAGACGTCGTCGGTGTAGCGCACGTCGGACCAGAACCCGTTCGCCTGGCCGTTGTTCAGGTAGGCGGCGCGGAAGTTTTGGGCTTCGAAGCAGAAGGGGGTGAGCCCGGTGCCGTCGAAAAGCGAACCGGCCCTGAAGACGTCGAAGTTGGCGGGCGAGGTGTTGCAGAAAGTGCGCGACTGCTCCACCGGCACCGCGCCGTCGGCCTCCGAGTTGGTGACCACGATGACCTGGCCTTCGTAGAACAGCATCCGCCCGAGCGCGAACGTGACGATCAGCGCCACGATGCCCACGTGGAACAGCAGGTTCATCAGCTCGCGCGTGTAGCCGCGCTCGGCCGAGATGGACCGGGCGCCGGCGCGGTCCTCGTCGGGGCCGTACTCGGCGATGTGCCACCCCTTGAGCCGTTGCTTGACGACGGCCTCCGGTTCCCCCTCAACCTCCCCCTGCGTGTGCATCGGCATGCGGGCGAGGTACTTCGGCGCGCGCGTCGGCGGGCGTTTGTAGGCGCGCCAGTGGTCGATGGAGCGCGGGATGATGCACCCGATCAGGGAGATCATCAGGAGTAAGACGATGGCGGTGAACCAGGTGGAATGGAAGACGTCGAAAAGCTGAAGGCGGTCGTAGATGGGCCCCATGGTGGGGTTGGCGCGCAGGTAGTCGTTGACCAGTGTGGTGGAGACCTCGCGCTGCGGCAGGAGCGCGCCCGGCACGGAGGCGAGCGCCAGGATGAACAGCAGGATCAGTGCGGTGCGCATGCTGGTGAGCCAGTGCCAGAATTTCTTCAGCATTTAGATGATGGTCCCTCCGTAGCCCGCGAACAGGTTGCGGGTCCAGCCGATGAACACGTTCCACGCGCCGGTGAGCAGCATGAGGCCGACGGCGATCATCATGATCCCGCCGGCGATCTGGATGGCGCGGGAGTGGCGGCGCAGAAAATCGATGGATTTCACGGCCTGGGCGGAGCCGAGCGCCACCAGCAGAAACGGCAGGCCGAGGCCGACGCAGTACGCGACGACGAGCAGCACCCCGCGCGCCGCCGTGAGCCCCGCCGTGCCCACTGAGACCGAGATGATCGCGGCGAGCGTGGGCCCCAGGCACGGCGTCCACCCGAGCGCGAACACCCCGCCGAGCAGCGGCGCGCCCAGGATGGTGGTCCACTTCTTGGGCTGGATGCGGGTGTCTTTTTGCAGCGCCGGCACGGCCCCCATGAACACGAGGCCCATCACGATGGTGACCACCCCGCCGATGCGCATGAGCGTCTCGGCGTTGAGCGCGATGGCGCTCACCGCGCCGAAGACGGTGACGGTGGCCAGCAGGAACACGGCCGTAAACCCCGCGATGAACAGCGCGGCGGCCCCTGCGACCTTCGCGTGCTTGGAGGCCACGCGTGGGCCGTTCTCGCCGAACTCCACCTCCCCGCCGACAACGCCGGTGAGGTAGGAGATGTAGCCCGGCACGAGCGGGATCACACACGGCGAGGCGAACGACACCAGCCCCGCCAGCGCCGCGGCGAGGAGCCCGAGGAGCAGCGGGCCCCCGGCCGCGAGGTTCGACAGCGTCTCCCCCACTTACTCCGCCTCCAGCTTCTCGACGACTCCGAGCACATCCTCCGCCGTCACCTGTCGCAAGAACACGGCCGCCGGCCGGTGCTGCGCATCCAGCACGATGGTGGTGGGGATGACCGAGCTGGGCACGCCGCCGAGGTACGCCGCGGTTTTGAAGGGCGGGTCGTAGATCGAGGGGTACGTCACGCCGTTGTCTTTGAGGAAGTCGAGGGCAATCTGCGGGTTCGGGTCACGCACGTTGATGCCGAGGACGGTGCCGGTGCCGCGCGAGGTGAGCTCCTCCTGGATCTGCTCCAGGTCGTCCACCTCCGCGCGGCAGGGGGCGCACCACTGCCCCCAGGCGTTCAGGACGACGACCTGGCCGGCGAAGTCGCTCAGACTGATCTGCTCGCCGGTGAGCGTTTCGCCGCCGAAGTCCTGGATGGGCTTGCGCTCGGCCGCGTCGTAGAAGATTTCGGTCTGCCCGCCCGGCGAGTGGAACGCGAACGTGCCGCCGCCGTCAGGGCTCGCCGCGTTGGAGCAGCCGGTGAGTAGGAAGGCAGCCGCGAGAAGCGGGGCGAACTTGCGCATTTAGATCTCCTGGGCCGGGGTTGCGTAGGCCCAGTCAACAACATCGTCGCCGTCTAGCACAAGCGAGGTCACGCTCGCCAGGTCGCACTCGCGCGAGACGTGGGCGAGCGGTTTGCCCTGCACGAAGCGCTGCACCATGACGATCGGCAGCTGGTGGCTCACCATCACCGCCTCATGCCCCGCCGCCTGCGCTGCGGCGTCGAGGACGGCCCCGCGCATGCGCGTCAGGATCTCCTCGTAGGGCTCGCCCCAGCTGGGCAGAAGCGGGTTGGTCATGTGGCGCCAGCGGATGGGGTTGGCAAGCTGGGTGCGCACGCCCTTGGTGCGCAGGCCCTCGAAGGTGTTGCCGGCCTCGATGATGTCGCCGCGCGTGTGCACCGCAAGCCCCGTCACGGCGGCGATGGGTTGGGCCGTCTCCTGCGCGCGCTCAAGCGGGCTCGCGGCGAGGTAGGTGACGTCACGGCCGGCGAAGAACTGCGCGGTGCGCGCCGCCATGGAACGCCCGCGCGAAGACAGGTGGTAGCCCGGCATGCGCCCGTAGAGGATCTTCTTCGGGTTGTATACCTCCCCGTGGCGCACCAGGTGGACGGTGGTTGTCATGCGGTCGCCTTTGCGGCGGCCTCGGCGGCGCCGCGCAGGGCGTCCTCGATGCGGCCGAAGTCCTCGTCCGTCAGTGCGGTGGAGACGAACCACGTCTCGAAGGCGCTCGGCGGGGCGTAGACGCCGGCGTCTAGAAGCGCGTGGAAGAACGGGGCGTAGCGGAACGTCTCCGCCGCCTGCATGTCCGCGAAGTTGTGGCCCTCGCCTTCAGCGAAGCGCACCGAAAGCATCGTGGCGGCGCGCTGGATGTGGTGGGCGACGCCGGCGCGCGTGAGGGCGTCGTCAAGCAATTGCGCGAGCGTGTCGGCGTTTCGCTGCAGGACGGGGTAGACGTCCTCCGACGCCAGGCGCAACGATGCCATGCCGGCCGCCATCGCGACCGGGTTCCCCGACAGCGTGCCGGCCTGGTAGACGGGGCCATTGGGGGCGAGCTTTTCCATGATGTCGCGGCGCCCGCCGAACGCGGCCGCGGGCAGCCCGCCCGAGATGACCTTGCCAAACGTGGTCAGGTCACCCGCGACGCCGTCGACGCCGTACCAGCCGGAGTAGGAGGTGCGGAAGCCGGTCATCACCTCATCCAGGATGAGCAGCGCGCCGTTCGCGTGCGCGATCTCCTTCAGCTTCGCGTTGAAGTCGTCTTGCGGGGCGACGGTGCCCATGTTGCCGGCCGCGGCCTCGGTGATGATCGCGGCGATCTCGCCCGGGTGCTCGCGAAACGCGCGCTCCACGGCGGCGGCGTCGTTGTAGGGCACCACGATCGTGTCGGCGGCCTGCGCGCCGGTCACGCCCGGGGAGTCGGGCAGGGCGAAGGTGGCGATGCCGGAGCCCGCCGAGGCCAGCAGCGCGTCCACGTGACCGTGGTAGCAGCCCTCGAACTTCACAATCTTCGGCCGCCCCGTAAACCCGCGGGCCAGGCGCACCGCGCTCATGGTGGCCTCGGTGCCGGAGTTGACCATGCGCACCTCCTCGACGGACGTGCGCGCAACGATCATCTCCGCGATCTCCACCTCGGCCTCCGTCGGCGCGCCGAAGCTGAGGCCCTTGCCCAGCGCGTCCTGCACGGCGGCGAGGATCTCCGGGTGCGCGTTGCCGTTGAGCATGGGACCCCAGGAGTTGACGAGGTCGACGTAGCGGTTGCCGTCGACGTCGACAAGCTGGGAGCCGCTCGCCTGCGCGATGAACCTCGTCTGCCCGCCCACCGAGCCGAAGGCGCGCACGGGCGAGTTCACCCCGCCCGGGGTCACGCGCTGCGCGCGCTCGTAGAGCTCGGCGCTGCGTTGGGTGTTTGCTGAGGTCGGGTCCTGCACAGTCATGGTTGTCTATCCTAGGCCACATGAAAATCGCATTCCTTGGCCTCGGCCGCATGGGCACCGAGCTCGCGCTCAAGCTTGTCGACGACCACGACCTCACCGTCTGGAACCGCACCGCCTCCAAGTGCGCCCCGCTCGTGGAGGCGGGGGCTACGGCCGCCGACACCCCTGAGGCGGCCGTCGAGGACGCCGAACTGGTAATCACGTCGCTGTTTGGGCCTGATGATGTGCGCGAAGTCGTCGTTAAGCCGGGGCTCGTCGGGGATCGGACGTGGGCGGATGCGACGACCGTCAGCCCCGCCGATGCCCGCGAGTTCGCCGAGGCCGTGCCGGGTTACGTGCACACGCCCGTCGTGGGCTCGCTGCCGCCGGCGCGCGACGGCAAGCTCGGGGTGTACGTGGGTTCGCACGACGCTTTACGACGGTCCACGGTCGCCAGCGTCGTCGCCCCATGGGCCGCCGCGAACCCGGACCGCCTGGTGGAGTTGGGATCGGCGGCGGAGGCGGCCGTCGGCAAGCTGCTGGCGAATTTGGCGCTCGCTGTGTCGCTGGAGGGCTTCCGGGAGGCGCTGGATCTGGCCGAGTCGCAGGGCATGACCGGGGAGCACGTGATCCGGATGCTGCACGGAACCGGGCTGGAGTTCATCGCGAACATGAAGGCACCGTTCGTGATGGGCCATCGCTCGGTGGAGCCCGGCGACTTCTCTGTGGACGCGATTGCGAAGGACGCGCGCCTCATGCTGGACACCGCGGAGCGCGACCTCCCCGCCGTGCGGGCGGCGCTGGGGTCGCTCGAGGCGGCGCAGGAGGCAGGCCGCGGCGGGGAGGATCTGTCGTCGATTCTGGTGAACCGCGACTAGCGCACCTGACTTTTGGTCGAAAATCTACCTGACTTTTGGTTCAAGAACGAGCCGACTTTTGGTCGAAAATCTACCTGACTTTTGGTAAATTCCCTGCTCATGGACCAGTACCTCCCCCGCACCATCGACCGGGAGTTGGATGAGCTGCTTCCCTATGCCCCTGCTATTGCCATCGATGGGCCGAAAGGTGTGGGCAAGACCGATAGCGCTCGCCGACGGGTCGAGCACGTAATCCGTTTGGACAACCCCGAACGCAGACAGCTTCTCGGCGCCGACTTTGAACTGAGCACACTGCCAACCGGTTCGGTGCTGCTCGACGAATGGCAACACCTTCCCCAAATCTGGGATTCTGTCAGGCGCGCGGTGGACGACGGAGCCGAACCGGGGCGGTTTCTACTCACTGGCTCCGCAACCCCGGTTGACGCTGCCGGCACGCATTCCGGCGCCGCGCGAATTCTTTCCCTGCGGATGCGTCCGATGGGGCTCCACGAGCGGGGGCTAGTAAACCCCACTGTCTCCTTCGCCGACCTCCTTAACGGCAACGCGAATCCGACAGGGGAAAGCCCCTTCACCCTGCCCGATTATGCAGCGGCCATTGCCGCCTCGGGGTTCCCAGGCGTGACACGTGCACCGGAGCGGGTTCAGCGCGCTTACCTGGATTCCTATCTGCTCAGGGTGATCGACCGAGACCTTCCGGAACAGGGAGTCACAGTTCGCAGCCCGTCGCAGCTCCGCGCCTGGCTGGAGGCGTACGCCGCGGCAACGTCAACCACAACCAGCTACAGCTGGTTGCTCGACGCCACCACGGCAGGCGACAGCGAACAGCCCACCAAGTACATGACGACCATGTACCGTGAGCACCTCACGCAGCTCTGGTTGCTCGACCCTGTACCGGGATGGGTGCCCACGCGCAATCCACTCAAACGCCTCACCCAGGCACCGAAGCATCATTTGGCAGATCCGGGACTTGCACTGCGGTTGCTGGAACTTGAAGGTGGCCAGCTCATCAACGAAGATGGCGCCCACATGTTCGGGCCGCTGTTCGAATCCCTGGTCACCCTCGGGGTGCGCACCCTGGCCCAAGCCAATGAAGCGCGTGTCCACCACTTGCGCACGAAAAATGGTGACCGAGAAATTGACCTGATCGTCACAGGCAACGGCGGCCGGCTGCTGGCGCTGGAGGTCAAGCTGGCAGCCGCGGTGAGCGATTCAGACGTACGTCACCTTCTGTGGCTGCGCGATCAGATGGGAGGCAGGGTCTCGGACATCGCAGTGATCACGACGGGCACGTTCGCTTATCGACGGCCCGACGGTGTCGCCGTCATCCCCCTTGCACTCCTTGGTGAGTAACCGGGTCTAGTGCGAAGCGTCGATCGCGGCGCCGGTGACCGCGGGCTTCTTCTTCGACTGGTTGCGGAACACCCCGACCATCACCACCACGATCAGGCCGATCGCGATCCAGTTGGCCACCTTCGCGTACTGGTCGAGGACGTAGACGACGGGCTCCCCGATCGCCCAGCCCAACCCCAGGTAGAGGAACGACCAGGCTGTTTTGGATAGGAAGTCGAGCAGCATGAACTTCCACACCGGCATGTCGGTGATCCCCATGAACACGAACACGACGAACGCGATCGGCAGCGGGATGGGCAGGTAGGCCAGGAAGATGCCCAGCCAGCCGAGCTTTCGCGCCCAGCCCTCGACGCGCTCGATGTTTCTCGCCGCGCGTTTCGAGTTCGCGCCCTGCACCTCCAGGATCCCCCTGCCCCACAGCTTGCCCGCCCACCAGTAGATCCAGTCGAACTTGATGGCCACCAGCGAGCCGATGAGCAGCATCGGAAGCCAGTGCGGCGCCTGCCCCACCGCCGCGAGCGCACCCGTGGACGCCGCACCCAAGCGCGAGCCGGTGAGCGCGAGCATGATCGGCGGGTCAAGGCCGAGCAGCCACGCGCGCAGCGGGATCAGCGCCATGCCGAACAACCCCGCGAAGCCGAACCAGGCCAGGCACCAATAGTCCGCCTTCGTGGGCTTAGAGTTCCAGGGCAGGCCGTCTTCTTCCCACCACTCCTTCTCCGTGGGCTGGGTGTCGGGCTGCTCGTGCGGTGCTTCGGCGCGCTCGGTCATAGCCGTTCAACTTAGCGCAGGGGTTCCGCCCCAGGAACCCGCGGCCCGGCACATGAGCCGCTAGATTCCGCTGCTTCTGCGACCGCCCTCTTTCCGTACGTATTCCGCAAACCCAGGCGCCGTAAATTCGGTGTACCCGTGCGCAGGCGAATCGATGAGCCCTTTGTCCATAAGTGCGCGCCGGACCACCGAAAGAGATTGAGACGTCCGCCCCATGAGTTCCGCGATGTCGGCGCGTCTTGCCTGACCGGAGCCGACCGCAGCCTGAGCCATCGCGGAAAGGAACTCCTGCTCAAGAGGTGACGCTTTCGCCCACCGGCTGCGGAAGAATGCCAGCTGCACTTCCCGGAACCCCGCCATTGCAACTCCGACGTCGTCTTGCTTGATCGTCGCACCGACAGCGGGGTAGCCAGCAGCCTGCCATGTTTCGTCTCCAACGACTTGGAGGAAGAAGGGGTAGCCGTCGGCGATATTCAGCGCGAATTCTGCCGCATCGTCAGCCCAGGCCACGCCGAGGGCAGAGGCAGGCTCGAGAAGTGCCAGTCGGGCGGACTCCGGGTCCAGGTTTCCAAGCTGCCGGTAGCGGAAGCGTTCTCCGAAGCTCACCGCATCCGTGATCACATCCTGCGTGTGGCTGAGGCCCGCGCAATAACACAACAGCGGGAGTTCGGAAGCCTCGCTTTGCAAATGCTGCCAGGCGTAGGCGAGAGAGCGCAGGCTGTCGGGGTCGGACGCTTGAACTTCGTCAATAAGCAACACGAGCCCAGCACCGGGCGCATGAGTCCCGGCTTGTTGCAACGCCTCTTGCAGTAATCTGCCCGATCCACTTCTGTCCAGCGCGCGTCGCTCCCCAGGTTCGAGCGAGACCCCCGCCACTGAGACGCTCAGCCGGCTGAAGATGCTTTCGAGAGCGTCCTTCGTCTTCGTTTTCCAATTGGCACTGAGGTTGATGAGAGCTCGCATGAGATCGTCGATGAGCTGCCCGTCGCCCCCAGTCACCCAACACGTGGAGAAGCCGAGACCGAGCGCGTCGGCCTCGATCGTCCGAAGCAGACTCGTCTTGCCCACCCCGCGCGCCCCGACGTAGATCTCCAATTGACCCTTGAGCTTGGGAAACGATTTGGCGAAAGCGAGGTCGCGGCGGGCCGACGTGAGTAGCGCGTCGCGTCCGTAGACCACCTGAGCAACGCTTCCCGGAGTGTAAGGACTGGGCTGTAGCTCCAATTCTGGCTCCATATACTTCCTTATATTTGGCCGAAGTATAAGGAAGTATATGCCCGGAAACGAGTACCCGCGCTGCTACTCTGCGGCGGCCCCCGCAACCGCCCCGGCCACCGCCCGCGCGTCGGCGATCACCGCCGGCACCCCGACGCCTGCGGCCCACGCACCGGTCACTGAAATGCCGGAGGCGTCCCCGGCATCGGCCTGGGCGTCGAAAAGCAACGAGCGCACGCGTGCGACGGTGGCGAGGTGGTGCTCGTCGAAACGCGGCAGGCCCCCGAGCCAGCGCTGGACGTAAATCTCCTCCAGGCCGGCGGCGCGGCCGTCGAAGCCGGTGATGGTCTGCAGGTCGTCGAGCGCCCAGTCCACGAGGTCGTCCTCGGAGGCGGTGATGGCGACCATGTCGCCGAAGCGGCCGAAGCTGGCGCGCACCAGCGCCCCGCCGCGCTTAGCCAGGTGGGGCCACTTGCGCGAGGAGAACGTGAATGCCTTCGCGCGCACCTCTTCACCGGTGGCCACGAGCACCCCGGAGTTCTGGGGCAAGCCCTCATCGGTGGCGAAGCGCATGCCCACGACCGCGGAGTTGGCCAGCTTCACGGTGGCGAGCGCCTCGGCGGCCTCGGGCGCGAGCGGCTTCAAAAGCAGCGCGGCGGTCGGCGCCGGCACGGCGAGGATGACGCGGTCGTAGGTGATGTCGTTGCCGTCGTCGTCGCGCTCGCCACCCGCAAGCACGTAGCCCTCGGCGGTGCGGGTGATCTGGGAGATGAACGCGTCGATGTAGATGTCGGCGCCGGACTTCTCCGCCAGCGTTTCGTAAAGCTCCTGGTAGCCGTCGCGGAACGCGTTGAACACGGCGCCGTGGCCCGTCGGCATTTCCCGGCGCGACTGTTCCAGGTTGGCCACCGCGCGCGAGAGTGACACCGGTCCCCCTGCGGCGAGCCGGTCGAGCTCCCCGGCCAGCTGCGGCACGGTCGCGCGCAACCCAAGGTCGTCGGCGGTGCACGAGTACACCCCGCCAAGCAGCGGAGTGACGATGTTGTCCACCACCTCGTCGCCGTAGCGCTCGCGCACAAGCTTGCCGACGCTCACGTCCCCACCCACCGGCCAATCAAAACCGGGCTGGTCGGCTTCGGCGTCGATACGCGCGGCGGTGTCCTCGGAGACGAGGTGCGCCACGGTGGCGGAGGCGGACGGGATGCCCATGACGCCGCCAACCGGCAGTTCGCGCGTCTCACCACCGGCGTAGACCAGGGAACGCAGCCCGGACGGCTCCACGAGCGAATCCCCAAGGCCCAGGGACTGGAAGAACTCGACTGCGTCGGTGCGACGCGCCATGAACGCCTCCGCGCCCATGTCGGTGGGCCCGCCCTCGAACGCGACTGTGTGGAGCTTGCCGCCGAGGCGGTCCGAGGCCTCGTACACGTGGACCTGGGCGTCGGCGCCCCGGAGCTCGTAGGCGCAGGTCAGGCCAGCCAGGCCGGCGCCGATGATGGCGATGCGCATTAGCCCTCCTCGTGGATCATGGCGACGGCGCGCGTGATGGCGTCCGCGTCGGTGGTCGGCAGCACGCCGTGGCCGAGGTTGAAGATGTGGCCGGTCGCCGTGCCTGCCTCCACGGCGCGGGCGGCCTCCGCCTTGATGCGGGCGACCTCACGGCGCACCACGTCGTCGCCGGCGAACAGCAGCGCCGGGTCGAGGTTGCCCTGCAGCACGCGCGGGGAGGAAAAGCGGGTGGCGGCCACGTCCAGCGGCACGCGCCAATCCACGCCCATGACCTCGCTGCCAGCGTCCGACATGGCACCCAGGATCTCGCCGGTGGCCACGCCGAAGTGGATGCGGGGGATCTCGCCGGCGACGGTCTCCAAGATCTCCACCGAGTACGGCAGGACGAACTCGCGGTAGTCGCGCTCGGTGAGGAAGCCCGCCCACGAGTCAAACAGCTGCATCGCGTCGATGCCGGCGTCAATCTGGGTGCGCAGAAACGCCGTGATGGTGGGCACCAGCCGGCGCATGAGCGCGTGCCACGTCTCGGGCTCCGCGTGCATCATCGCCTTCGTCTTTTCGTGGTTCTTGCTGGGCCCCCCCTCGATCAGGTAGCTGGCCAGGGTAAACGGGGCACCCACGAAGCCGATGAGAGCTTGGGAGTCGGTGAGCTCATCAAGGATGATGCGGATGCCGTCTGCGACGTCGGTGACGGAGTCGTCGAGAAGCGGGAGGCGATCGACGTCATCGCGGGTGCGGATGGGGTGCGCCACCACCGGTCCCTTGCCGGGTACGATCTCGATGTCCAGGCCGGCGGCTTTCAGCGGCACGACGATGTCCGAGAACAGGATCGCGGCGTCGACGTCGTGGCGGCGCACCGGCTGCAGGGTGATCTCGGCGAGGAGCTCCGGCATGAAGCAGGAGTCGAGCATGGGGATGCCCTCGCGCACCCGGCGGTATTCGGGAAGCGAACGGCCGGCCTGGCGCATGAACCACACCGGGGTGCGTTCGGGCTGCTCGCCGCGGGCGGCTTGGAGGAGGGGCGCGTGGGAAAGATCGCGTCGGTTCATGGGCCCCAAGCCTACCGGCGGGGGCGCGCTACCCCGGGAAGTGGGACGCCCGGCGCGAGTTCAGCTCCACCAGCAAGGAACTGCCCAGCATGAGCAGCGTGGCGCCCACGGGCGGCAGGACGCCGGCGGCGGCGAGCACGATCGCGACGGCGTTGTAGGTCTGGGCGAAGGCGACGTTGCCGTTGGCAATGCGGTTGACGCGCCGGGCGTGCTCCACGAGCTGCGGCACCGCCATCACGTCGCTGCGGATGAGCACCACGTCGGTGCCCCGCTCCCACCCCAGCGAGGTGGCGCCGCCGAATTCCTCGCCGGCGAAGAGGATGCCCACATCCGCCACGCGCAGGACGGGAAAGACTGTGGCGTCGCCGATCATGGCCACCGTCGCGCCCTGGGTGTGCAGGGCGCGCACCGCACCCGGCTTCTGCGGCGCGCGCAGGCCGGCGAGCACCTGGGAGATGCCCAGGAAATCGGCGAAGCGGCGGGCGACTGGGTAGGTGTCGCGGGTGAGCATCACCGTTTCCACGCCCAGGGATTCCAGGCGATCGATGGCCTGGATCGCGTCCTCCTTAGCGGGGTCGTAGAGCGTGATCACGGCGCGGTCTTTGCCCTTCCAGCGCACCACGACGGGCGTGCCGCCGGTGGTCGCGGCCACGGCGAGGCGGTTGGTCAGCTCCCCCGCCAGCTGCGACAGGTTCGTGGGCCGCCACAGGGTGGCCTCGATGGTCTCCGTCGTCGCCTGCTCGCCGGAGCCGTAGGTGAGCTCGACCCGGCCGATCAGCTCGCCGTCGGCAGTAATCTGCGTCTCCTCCACCTCGATCCAGCTGGGCAGGTTCGGGTCCCCCGTGCGCGCGTCACGCACCTCGCGGGCGGCCTTGACCAGCGCCTTGGACGCGGGGTGGTCGGACTCCGAAGACAGCGCGCCGGCGATGCGCAGGCTCAGCTCCGCGCTCTCCCCGTGGGCGGCGGTGACGGTTTCCACGTGCATCTCGCGCCGCACCAGGGTGCCCACGCGGTTAAACACCGCCGTGTCCGTGCGCGCGAGGGTGCGCATCGTGTCCCCGTCGTGCACCAAGATCCCGTTTCGCGCGGCCGACTCGATGCCCTGGCGCATCGGCAGCGCGGGCGAGATGGCCAGGCTCACCGGCGCCACCACGATCAGGATCGCCAGCGACGTCGATGCCGCCGCGTTCCAATTGCCGGTAAATAGCAGCCACAGGCCGAAGTCGAGCACCGCCAGGGCGTACGCGGTGGGAATGAGCAGGTTCGCGGACCTGGTGGAGCGCATGGTGGCGGCGTTGTGCTGCCGTGAGGCGTCGGCAAGCCATCGCTCGACGGCGGTGAAACGGGTGGTGTGGCCGACGCGCTCCGCGCGCACCTTGATCTTGCCGGCGCGCAACAGCGTGCCGGCGAAGACGGCGGAGCCCACCTTGAGCCGGGGGTCGCGGTGGGTGTCAATGATCTCGTTGTCGTACTCGCCCGAGCCTCCTACGACCTCCCCGTCGACGGGGATGACCTGACCAGTTTTCACCACCACGTCGTCGCCGCGGCGGATCTCGGTGGCGGGCAACTCCTCGGCCCCGCCCGCGGACGAGTGCGGTGCCCGGTGCGAGACCTGGTAAAGGGAATCCGGCCCTGGCCGCCGCGCCTCCAGCTCGCTGGCCAGGTAGGCGCGGCCGTAGAGGGTGAGGAAGCGGCCACCGAGCAACAGCGTCGTCACCGCGCACGACACGTCGAGGTAGAGCTCCGCCCCACGCTCGGCGCGAAGCGGCAGCCACTCCGCAGTGGCGAAGTAGTCCAGCCGCCCCACATCAGTGAACAGCAGCGTAGCGACGGACCACAGGTACGACGCCAAAATCGCAATCGAACTCGCCCCGTCCAGCGCCGACATCCCGCGCCTGACCCCGCCTGCCATCGCCCGGTGGAAGGGGGACGCGCACCACAGAGCCACCGGCGTGGCCAAGGCAAGACACACCCACTGCCAGCCGCGGAATTCGATGGAGGGGATGTACATCATTGCCAGCACGGGGATAGTGAGCAGCACCGCCACCCACAAGCGCACGGGCGTGACCAGGTCGCGGGCGGTAAACAGCACGTCGCCGCTGATGCGCGGCCCGCGCTGGGCGTTACGCACGAAGCCCTGGGCGCGCTCGGACAGCAAGCGCGCGTCATCGCTGCGCCTGCGGCGTTTCGCGCGGCGCGGGACGGGGCGTTCCTCCCAGTACTGGCCGCGGGCGCGGCGGCGCAGGGTGGAGTCGGTTTCAGACGCGCTCACGCCGAAGCGCTCAATGGCCCGGATGATGTCGGTCAGCGGCATGGTGGCCGGTGCGGTGACCCACGCCATGCGCGTCGGGTACACCAGGCGGGCCGTGACCCCCGGCAGCTCGTCCAACGCTTGCTCGATCTCCGCCAGCTGCGGGCCGTCCTCCACCCCGTCCAGGACGAAGGCGTAGGAGGCGTTGGGGCGGACGAGCTCGCCGTCGTCATCGCGCGCCGCGGAGCTCGGGTCGATCCCGGCCAACCTGGCCGCATCGCGCGCCGCCGCGATGGACTCGGCGAGGTTGTCGCCCAGCTCGCCCGTCTGGGCCGTTACTTCAGGCCTTGCCACAGGTCTCCGCTTTGCTTATCCACGAACGCGTTCGCGTCCGGCCGAAAAATGAAAAACAGCGCCATGACCATCACGATAACCACCACAAACGACGCCCACCCGGCCACGCCCAGGAAGAAGCCCAGCAGGTTGAGAAAGCTCGCCAGGCCGATGATCGCGCCCGCCCACCGCCGGGCCTTCTTCGACCCCTTGGGCAGGTACGCGGCCGCGAACGTCAGCGCGATGGCGAAGATGATGTCGCCGATGGCCACCATGCGCACGTTGTACATGAACTTGCTACCGGAATTCGGGTCGAAGTTCTCCGGCGCCCCCACCGCGAGCTGCGCGAAGCCGATGACCAGCATCAGCACCGCGGCGGCCAGCAACAGCCCGTAGCCAATGCGCAGGCTGCGCGGCCACGTCGGCCCAACGTCGCCGCTAAAGCGCCGGTTGCGGTCCCCAGGGTCGGAGACCATCGTGGGAAACATGTGCGTCATGCGCTCTACGGCTCCTTCCGCTCGCCCTGCTTGCCGCCTGAATTCGGGCCGCTAGGCTCCGTCCAGTTCACGGATTCCTTGTCCGCAGAGTAAACGATGCCGCAGATCCCGGCGACGCCAAGGATGATCTGGATGACGCCGTCAACCCCGTAGAACGCCACGGGCAGCGAGGTCGCCGCCGGCACAGTGACAAACAGGGTGAGGATGCGAAAGCCGAAGTAGGCGGCGAACACCTGCAGCAGCCGCCGGGCGTTTTGCGCCCACGTCGCCTTGTTCTTCACCGCCCGCAGCGCCACCACGAGCAGGAGGACGAAAAGCAGCTGGACCAGCGCCATCACCACGATCGAGGTGTAGACGCCGGTGTTGAGCACCGCGTCCGAGACCTCTTCGCCCTTCGTGCCCGCCTTCGCGGCCTCGCGCAGCGGCGCCGGGTCGATCGCCACCGCGATCACCGTGAGCGCCTGGTGCAAAAGCTCGCCCGCGATCATGATCGCCCAGCTCAGCAGCATCAGCCGCACGGGCTCGGGCACTCCGTCGCTACGCTTTTGCTTCTCGACGACCTCCGGCCGCCTCATCGGGGGCACACTAACCATGAGTCCGCTTCGCCGCCTCAATTGCGTAGTAGGTGAGGATCTGGTCAGCTCCGGCCCGTTTGATCGACGTCAAGGCCTCCATCATGGATTCCTCGTAGTCGATCCAGCCGTTTCGCCCCGCCGCGGCGAGCATCGCGTACTCCCCGGAGACCTGGTAGGCGGCCACGGGCACGGGAGAAAACTCCGCCACCTTGGCCAGCACGTCGAGGTAGGGCAGCGCGGGCTTGACCATCACCATGTCCGCGCCCTGCTCGATGTCGAGCTGGGTTTCCAGCATGGACTCGCGCACATTTGCCGGGTCCTGCTGGTAGGTGCGGCGATCGCCCTGCAGAGATGACCCCACCGCGTCACGGAACGGGCCGAAGAACTTCGAGGCGTACTTTGCCGAGTACGCCATGATTGCGACCTCGGCGTAGCCGGCGTCGTCAAGCGCGCTGCGAATTGCCCCGATCTGGCCGTCCATCATGCCCGACGGGCTCACGATGTGGGCTCCGGCGCGGGCCTGCGCGACCGCCATGTCGCAGTACAGCGCGACGGTGTCGTCGTTGTCCACCACCTCGTTGCCCCGGGAGTCGGTGCCCAGGACGCCGCAGTGGCCGTGGTCGGTGAACTCGTCGAGGCAGGTGTCCGCCATGATGAGCAGGTCCTCGCCGAACTCGGCACGCAGATCCGCCAGCGCGCGGTTGAGCACCCCGTCTTCGCGGATGCCGGCGGAGCCGGTGGCGTCCTTGTCTTCGTCGAGCGGTACGCCGAAGACGTCGACGCACTTCACGCCCGCCTCGAGCGCCTCGTGGCAGAGGGCCTTCAACGAGTCGGTGGTGTGCTGGAACACCCCCGGCATGGAGGCGATCTCCCGCGGGCCGGAAAGCCCGTCGGCGATGAAGACCGGCAAGATGAAGTCGGCCGGGTGAAGCCGCGTTTCCGCAGTCAGTTCGCGGAACGCGGCGTTTTGCCTGAGGCGCCTGGGGCGCCGGGTGATATCAGCCATGGGGGTCATTGTAGGACCCCGCCCAAACCAGCCCGGCCCAAACTAGCTACGAAGCCTGCGCCTTCCTGCGCTTCTTGCGCGGCGGCGGCAGCTGCCCGGCCGCGCGCAGGCCCGCGACGTGGTTCGCCAGCGCGTCCACGAGGTGGGGGACGTCGGCGACCTCCGGCACGACGTCGACACGCAAGCCCTGCTCGCGCGCCTCAGCCTCGGTGACGGGGCCGATGCAGGCGATGATGGTGCGCGAATGCGGCTTGCCCGCGATGCCCACGAGGTTTTTCACCGTGGACGGGGAGGTGAAGCACACCGCGTCGAACCCGCCGGTCTTGATCATGTCGCGGGTCTCCGGCGGCGGCGGGGCGGCGCGCACGGTACGGTACGCAACCACGTCGTCGACCTCCCAGCCCTTTTCCACCAGCTCGTCCACCAACACGTCCGAGCCCTGGTCCGCCCGCGGCAAAAGGACGCGCGAGACGGGGTCGATGTCCTCGACGTAGTCCGGGAAGGCCTCCGCCAGCCCGGCGGCGTTTTGTTTGGTGCGGTGCGGCAGCAGCTCCGCCTGCATGCCGTGGGCACGGATCGCCTGGGCCGTCTTCTCCCCGACCGCGCCCAGGTGCACGCCGGCAAAGGAGCGGGCGTCCAGCCCCAGCTCCTCGAACTTGTCCCACACCGCGTTCACGCCGTTGACGGAGGTGAACAGGATCCAGCGATAGCGGCCCTCAACGATGCCCTTGATCGCGCGGTCCATCTGCGCAGGGTTACGCGGCGGCTCCATCGAAATCGTGGGCACGGAATGCGGGATCGCGCCGTACTGCGTCAGGCGCGCGTTCATCGGGCCCGCCTGCTCCTTCGAGCGCGGCACAAGCACGCGCCAGCCGTACAGGGGTCGGTTTTCCCACCAGGAGTACTTCGAGCGGTCGTCCGCCACCGTGCCCATGGTGATCACGAGCGAGCCCGACAGGTCTGCGTCCAGCTTCGCCACCGTCTCCAGCGTGGCATCGAACGTGCGCTGCAGGCGCGTCGTGCCGTTCGTGGTCACGGTGACGGCGGTGGTGCCCTGGAACCCGCGGGCCATGAGCTCCTTCGCCATCGTCTCCAAGTGCTCCTGGGAGCCCTGGAACACCAGCGGCTGCGGCGCGACCGCAAGCTGGTCCCAGTCCACCGACTCCCTTGCCAGGTCGGTCTCCGTGTACGTCGAGCCGAGCGCGATGCCCGCAAACGACGGCACCGTCGACGGCAGGCTCATGCCGGGCACCACCTGAAACTCGATGCCGGCCGCGGCGACGGCGGAAATCTCCTCCATCACCGAGTCTCGGGTCAGCGGGTTGCCGCACACGAGGCGGATCACGTCGCCCTCGCCGCCCTCACCGCGGGCCGCGGCGTCGGCAGCGGTCTGCAGCGCCTGCTCAAGCTTTGCGACGATCCCCTGACCCTCCAGCCCCACTTCCTCCAACTCCGCCGCCGTCGGGTCTTCCGGACGGGGCGGCTTGCGGCGGGCGCCGGCTTCCTTCGCCTCGGCGCACAGCTGCTCGTAGCGGGCGTTGGCCTCGTCCAACTTCGCCTTCGGCACCGGCAGTGCTGCCGCGACGACGTTGCGGACACCCCGTGACACCTCCGGGTCAACCAGCGCGATAGCATTGGTCTCCATCACCTCGCGGGCGCGGACCGTCAGCAGCTCAGGGTTGCCCGGACCCGCCCCGACGAAGATCACCTTCCCCGGCTGGGGGGCGCGGGAGGTCTGCGAGGTCTGAGGGGTTTGGGGCATAGAAGATCTCTTCTTATCGTGAGGCACAAATAACATCCCCCGCACGGCCGGGCCGCTTCATGCGACCCTGTTGCGCGGAGGGAATATGACGTATGGTATCTCCACCATAAAGGGGGCCCGGCCCGAAACAAAACCACGGACCGTCGCCCGGAAGAGCCAGCCCATTAGTCCATTAGCTCAGCGGCGCCGCGCTCGAGCAACGCGGCCGCGACTTCGGCGCCCAGCGCCGCGGGATCGCTGCCGCGCGCTTCCTCCACAAGCTGGCGGGAGCCGTCGAGGGCGAACACGCCGGCGCGCAGGTGCACCACCGCATCGGCCCCCGAGCCGCTCACCTTGGCGCATGCCGCCACTGGTGCGGTGCACCCGGCCTCGAGTGTGGCCAAGACCGCACGTTCGGCGTGGGATTCGGCGGTGGCGGAGGCGTCGATAAGCGAATCTATTGCTTCGCGGGTGGCGGCGTCGTCGACGCGGCACTCGACCGCGAGCGCACCCTGGGCAGGCGCCGGCATGAACACGTCCGCGTCGAAGAGCTGGGTGGCGCGCGCGCCGTACCCGCCGCGGTGCAGCCCCGCGTACGCCAGCACGATGGCGTCGAGCTCGCCGTCTTCCACGAAGCCCATGCGCCGCTCAATGTTGCCGCGCAACGGGCGGATGTCCAGGTCGGGGCGTATCGCGCGCAGCTGGGAGATGCGGCGCGGCGCGGAGGTGCCCACGCGCGCACCCTCGGGCAGCTGGTCGAGCGTCAGCCCGTCGCGGGCGATGAGCGCCTCGCGGTTGTCTTCGCGCACCGGGATGACCATGTGGGCGCGCGGCTCGTAGGCGGTGGGCAGGTCCTTGAAGGAGTGGACGGCAACGTCCACGTCGCCTGAGAACAGGGCGTCGCGCAGTGCGGAGGTGAACACGCCCACACCGATGCGCTCCACCGGCGCCTGCGACAGGTCACCGGCCGTGGTCACAATCTTCAGCTCACCCGGGTAGCCGACACGCGCCAGCGCGTCGCGGACGTGGCCGGACTGCGTGGTGGCCAGGTGGGATCCGCGTGTTCCAATGTTCAGCATCTACTTCTCCTTTACCTGCAGCTCATCCGGCAACGGCAGGCGCTGCGCCTGCACAGCCACGGATGCCCCCGCGCGCCCGAGGCCGAACAGTTCCTCCACGGCTTCTTCCACGCTCACCGTGTCGGAGGAGGCGGCAAGCTGCTTAATTTTCACCGTCGGGGTGTGCAGCATTTTGTCCACCACGCGTTTGACCATGCGCGAGATCTGCTCAAAGTCCTCATCAGACAGGTGGGGCAAGCGGGTGCGCAGCCGCTCGAGCTCCTGGCCCGAGATTTCCGCGGCGTTGCGGCGCAGCCGGGTCACCGCCGGCGCAACCTCGCGCACGCGCTGCTCCGAGCCGAAGACCTCCACTTCCTGGGCGACGATCTCCTGGGCCTGGCGCAGCGCGCGGGAGTCTTCAGAGTCCGCCTCGCGGACGATTTCGTGCAGGGACTCGATGTTGACCAGGTGCACGCCGTCAACCTCTGCCACCGTGTCGTCGATGTCGCGCGGCAGCGAGAGATCCGCCAGCACCAGCGGGCGGGTCCGGCCCTCCACGTCTGGCTTGGTCACGGTGAACTCGTCGGAGGCGGTGGCGCTGACCACGATGTCGACCTCGGCCACGGTGGCCGCGCGGTCGGAAAAGTCCACCACCTCGGCCGCGACGCCGGCCTCGCGCGCGTGTTCGGCGAGGCGCTCCGCCCGGGAACGGGTGCGGTTGGCAATAACCAGCGAGTCCACTCCCCGCTTGCCCAGGTGCGTGGCCGCAAGCGAGCTCATCGCGCCCGCGCCCAGCACGAGCGCGGTGGTGCCTGCGAGGGTGTCTACCCCCATCGCCTGCATGGCCTCGTCGAGGGCGAGGGTGACCATGGACGCACCCGAATCGTCGATCGTCGTCTCGGAGTGCACCCGCTTGCCGGTGTGCAGGGCTGCCTGCGCCAGGGCGTGCAGGTTCGGCCCCACCGTCGCGCGCTCCACCGCGTCGACGTAGGCCCCGCGCACCTGCCCGATGATCTGCTGCTCGCCCACCACCATCGAATCCAGCCCGGAGGCCACGGTGAACAGGTGCTCGGCGGCCGCGTCCGCGTAGCGCACGTAGAGGTAGCGCCGCAGCTCGGCAGACGAAACCCCGGAGGCTTGCTGCAGCACCTCAAGCACGTCCTCCACGCCGGAGTGGAACGCGTTGGTCACGGTGTAGACCTCGAGGCGGTTGCAGGTCGAGATGATCATCGCCTCCGACAACGAAGGCTGGTTCACAAGCGCGCTGCCCGCCTCGTGCTGCAGCGACTCATCCATGCTGAGCCGCTCAAGGAGTGCCACAGGCGCCGACCTGTGGGACATCCCGACGACGAGAACACTCACGCGTTTCCTCCCAAAACTGGCAACCTCAACTGGCCTCAAATGGCGAAAATCAAACTAAAGTATATCCAGCTACCGAGCGAGCTCCGCGGCAAGGTCGTCGTCGTCGACTTCCCAGCACGCGAACTCCTCCCCATCAATCACCACCACCGGGACGCGGTCGCCGTACTCGGCGGCGTAGTCGGGGTTGGCGTCGGCCGCGTCGACGTCGATAAGCACAAGCTCCGCACCATGCTTTTCGACGACCGGCTGAATCTGCGCCGCCACCCTCTCACACGACCCACACGTCGAGCGCACCATGAGTTCCACCCGCTTCATAACTACTCAGCCACTCCTCGCGAACGGTGTGCCCGCCACTTCGGCGGGCGTTGTACGATTGCTCACGCTAACACCGACGCGCGAAAGGGGCCGAAACCGCATGTCTGAGCAGCGCGAACTCCTCGCGCAGTGGTCGTTGTCCCAGGGCAACCTACGCCGCTTCCTGGAAGACACGGCGATGCCGCCGATTGACGACGCAGCGCAGCGCACCGCCGGTCTCGCCGCCGCGGCCGCCGCCGTGGAGGAAACGTTCGGCATCAGCATCGACGACTTCACCCTGGGCGTGGACGCCGTCGGCGGGGCGTTCGAGACCGCCGGGCGCAGCGCGATCACTCCGCCCGACCCGGAGATCCCGCAGGACGCGGAGGCGGCCGCCTTTTTCGACGTGGACAACACGCTCATCCAGGGTTCCTCCCTCATCCTGCTCGCCGAGGGGCTGTTTCGCCGCCGCTACATCACCCTCAAGGAGCTGTGGCCCGCCCTGATCAAGCAACTGCGCTTCCGTCTGTCCGGCGCGGAGAACGCCGACGACATTGCGGAGGGGCGCGAGCAGGCACTCGCGGTGGTGAAGGGCAAGAGCGTCGCGGAGCTGAAAGAGGCGTGCCGGGAGATCGTGGACCGGCACATGATCGGCAAATCCTACGACGCCACCGTGGAACTGGCCGCGATGCACTTGGCCGCGGGCCAGCAGGTGTGGCTGGTGTCGGCCACCCCGGTGCAGATCGGCCAGGCGCTCGCCGAGCGCCTCGGGTTCACCGGCGCGCTTGGCACCGTCGCCGAGGAGGATGACGGGAAGTTCACCGGCCGGCTCGTGGGTGACATCCTGCACGGCCCCGGCAAGAAGCACGCCGTGGCAGCGCTGGCCGCGCTAGAAAAGCTGGACCTGTCCAAGTGCACCGCCTACTCCGACTCCATCAACGACCTGCCGATGTTGGAGATGGTCGGCGCGCCCGTCGCCATCAACCCCGACCGGGCGTTGCGCCGCCACGCGCGTGCCCAGGGCTGGGCCGTGCGCGATTTTCGCGGCGTGCGCACGCGCGTGGTGCGCTACGGACTGCCCGTCGCCGCGGCACTCGGTATCGGCGCGGTGTGGGCCGCCCGTCGCCGCTAGGGAATGCGAAACCCGCCCTGCGCCGAAACACAGAGCGGGTGGCGTCGAAGACTTACTTGCCCAGCTTGCGTCGCTGCACGCGGGTGCGGCGAAGCATCTTGCGGTGCTTCTTCTTCGACATGCGCTTGCGACGCTTCTTAATCACTGAACCCATTGGGCTACCTCGTTTCTTCTCGCTGTTCGTACGTACGTGGCCGACGCCGCCGCTGCGCGGGAACCCGGCCGCGGCGGTCGCAGGAGGTGCACACTCCCGCGGATTGTGGCCGACCTGAACGTTGCAAGCATACAGCGTGCCGTTTTGCCAGCCAAAAAAGAAGTGCCCGCCCCAAGACGGGGCGGGCACCGGCGCGCGGGAGGAATCCCCAGGCCTATCCCACGTCGTAGACGGAGGACTCCAGGTATTCGTTCACCGCGGACTCGTTCACACGGAACGAGCGGCCCACGCGGACAGCGGGCAGCTCGCCGGAGTGCACGAGACGGTAGACGGTCATCTTGGAAACGCGCATGATCTCCGCGACCTCGGCAACCGTCAGGAACTTGCCTTTATCTTCATTCACCACTTGTACATACCTCTCGGCACGCAGACGCGCTGCAGGCTTCCCCTCCCGCAGATCGAACACGCACGTGCTTCAACCACCCTAACGTGAAAGTTGCGCCGAGTGCGACTTAAGTGCCCGAAATTTTTCAAAGTGCAGGCAGTCAACCCACAGCTACCCGTGTGAAAGTTGGGACGAGCGCTCGGCGCACGCCGCCGTCGCCCGATAAAACGCCCCTCGCACGCCCGACTCCTCGAATTCGCGGATCGCCCGCGCGGTCGTCCCCGCTGGGGAGGTCACACCTGCCCGCAGCGCCACGGGATCCAAGTTGCCCTCGAGCATGGCCCCGGCGCCGGCAGCGGTTGTCGTCGCCAAGCGTGATGCGAGCTCGCGCGGAAGGCCGAGTGCGACGCCCGCGTCCACGAGCGCCTCGGTGACGTAGAAGAAGTAGGCCGGGCCGGAGCCGGAAATGGCGGTCACCGCGTCGAGCTGCTTCTCCTCTACCTCGACCACGTCCCCACCTGCCTGCAGCAGCGTGGTCACGGCCTCGCGCTGCTCTTGCTCCACGAAGCGCCCGTACGCCACCGCCAGCACGCCCTTCCCCACCAGCATCGGCGTGTTCGGCATCACGCGCACGATCGGGGTGCCCGCGGCCGACACCGCGTCCTCCATCGCCGCCAGCGTTACCCCCGCGGCCATGGACACGATCACGGGGTTGACATCGCTGGCGCACAACACCTCCCCGAGCTCCTCCAGCACCTCAAGCACCTGGGTCGGCTTCACGCACAGCACAGCGATGTCGGCGTGGCGCAGCGCGTCGCGGTTGTCGCTGGTCGTGCGCACCCCATAGTCCTGCTCCAGGGCTTCACTGCGTTGCGACGACCGGTTCGTCGCCGTAATCGTCTTCGGGTCACGCCCCGACGCGATCAGACCAGAAATAAGGGCTTCTCCGATGCTGCCAGCACCGATGATGGCAATGTGCTCCATGGGCACCACCCTAAACCCCCGAGGGGCGAGGCGTTACGTGAAGTAGGGTCCGAACGCCATCACGGCCGCTGCCAGGCCGGCCAAAACCATCGTGAGGCCGTCGCGGCCGGTGCGCATCGCGCGCACCCCAAAGATCACCGCGAGCACGGTCGCAAGGGCAAGCAGCGCCGCGACGACCACGGCCGCGTTCGCCCAAATCCACTTAAACGCCAAGAACCCGAGCACGCCCAGGAGCACGCCCAGGAACACCAGGAACACCAACATGATCGGGTTGACGGACGCTTCCTCCACCTCGATCTGCTGCGCCGGTGTCTCGAGCGGCGCGTCCTCCTCTACCTCGACCAGCTCCACCGGTTCGACCGGTTCCTCGGCAGCGGGCTCCGGATCGGGGACCACCGGGGTCTCCTGCGTCGTCGGGTCGGCGGGCGGGCGCTGGGCCGGGAACTCCTCGACGCGGAATTCCTCGGCGGGTTTTGGCTGAGTGGGCTCCGGCTGGGTGGGCTCCGGTGCCGGTTCGGGCTCTGGAGCTGGTTCGGGCTCCGGTGCCGACGCGGGTTCTGGGACCGGCTCGACCTCCGGCTCGGGAGAGGGGGCCGGAGCGGGGGCCACCTTGTACACCCGCGACAAGCCGGTGGGCGCCTCGGGGAGTGCTTCCTCCCGGCGCGGGAACGTGATCTTGGTCGAGGTAGAGGATGGGGTCGGAGTCGAGCTCGGCGCGTCCGCAGGGGCTTCGACCGGCTCCTCCGGCGCGTCAATCGGCACCGCCGAGTGCTTGACCTCCGCAGGTTTGGCCTCGACCTTCTTGATGGAATCCGTCAGTTCCGCAACGGAGACGCCGCCTTCTTCCAGGCTGCGGCGTCGACGAGGGCGGCGCGGGGCGTCGGGGTTGTCGCGCTGCGCCTGAGCCAGGAGCTCCGCAACCGTGAGCTGTCTCTCAGTCATGAGTCGTCGTCTCCTTTGTCCGAGGCCTTGTTCGCAGCCGTTTGCGCGGTCACATCAGCGGCCAAATCAGTTGCCAGGTCAGCGCCCTGGTCGATCCGCCGCAGAATAACGCCTTCACGCAGTGCCCACGGGCAGATTTCCAACTTATCAATATTCAGCGCGCGCATCGCGGCTTCCGCCACAAGCGCACCCGCAACGATCTGGTGGGAGCGGTCCGCGTTGATGCCCTCCAGTTCCGCCCGGTCCGCGGCCGTCATGCGGGAGATGAACGCAATGAGCTGGCGCAGACCCGGCGCGGTCAGCGTGCGCTTGACGTACGGGCCCGCCGAAGACGGTGCCGCACCCGTGAGACGAGCCAGGGAACGGAAGGTCTTGGAGGTGCCGACCGCGAGGCCGGATTCGCCGAGGGCCTTGAACTGCTCGGCCGGGCCCGCGAGCTCCGCGTCGATGTAGTCGCGCAGCATGTTGATCTTCTTGCGCTCCGGCGGGTCGGTGTCGAACCACTCGTGGGTCAGCCGGCCAGCACCAAGGTCGAGGGACACGGCCAAATCCGGCAGCTCCTCGGTGCCCGTGGAAATCTCCAGCGAGCCGCCGCCGATGTCCAAGTTGGTGATGCGTCCGGCGGACCAGCCGTACCAGCGCCGTGCGGCCAAAAAGGTCAGGCGCGCCTCCTCCTCACCGGAGAGGATGGTGAGGTTCACGCCCGTCTTCTTCTCCACCCGCTTCAGCACGTCGTCCGAGTTGGTCGCGGAACGCACGGCGGAGGTGGCGAACGCGTGGAGCTCTTCGCACCTTAGATTTTCGGCGAGGTCGGAGGCCTCCTGCACTGCGTCGACAAGCTTGTCAATGCCCTTGTCTTCGATGTTGCCCTTCTTATCCAGCAACTCGACAAGGCGCAGGGGCTGCTTCCAATCGCTCATTGGAGTCGGGCGCCCGCCACTGTACGCGTCGACCGCCACCAGATGGACGGTGTTACTGCCGACGTCTAAAACACCTAATCGCACCACCCCAGCGTAACGGGTATAGCGTGTCCAAGTGTGAATCAACCAGCCCCGAAGTCAGTTTTCCTGGGATTTCCCGGCACTTCGCCGGCCGGGCGCTCCATTGCCGCCGGCCGGGAAACCCCGCCTGACTTCCCCCGGGAGTGGTTCGAGTTTGTCGATCCGACCGACCCGACGCGCATCTTCTCCATCGACTTGACCTGGGTGGAATCGACTTGGTCGTGCCGCTTCGGCACCCCCGAGTGCCTGGGCATCGACGAGTCCAACCGCGCCATCGGGTGCTGCAACCACGGCGCCTACATCGCCGACGAGGAAGACCGCGACACCGTATACAACTCCGTGCGAGCCATGGACCCGAAGTTCTGGCAGCTGCGCCCCGCAGACACGGACGAGTTCTTCGCCGCCAACGACCCCACGTGGCTCGAGCCGTGGTTGGAGTGGGATGAGGATGAGGGCCCCCACATCAAAACCAAGGTGATCGACGGCGCCTGCATCTTTGCCAACCGCCCCGGCCACCCCACCGGCGCCGGCTGCGCGCTGCACCAGTGGGCGGTGGCCGAGGGCCGCAACATCGTCGGCTCCAAACCCGAAGTGTGCTGGCAGGTGCCGTTTTTCCGCGAGGACGAGTGGGAGGAACGCCCCGACGGCCAGGAGATCCTGCGCACCACCATCGGCGAGTACGACCGGCGCCAATGGGGCGGCGGGGGCGAAGACTTCGACTGGTGGTGCACCGCCGCGCCCGCCTGCCACACCGGCACCACCCCCATGTGGCAGTCGATGAAAGACGAGCTCACAGCACTCATCGGCCCCGCCCCCTACGACGTGCTCGCCGAGCACTGCCGCAAGCGCTCACAGCTTAGCGACGACCTCCGGTCCACCCACCCCGCCACCAAAGCCGCCCACAGGCGCGCTTAGGCCTCGAACTTGTAGCCCAGGCCACGCACCGTCACCAGCTGGGTCGGCCGCGACGGCTCGACCTCGATCTTGGTGCGCAGGCGCTTGACGTGCACGTCCAGGGTCTTGGTGTCGCCGACGTAATCCGCGCCCCAAATCCTGTCGATGAGCTGGCCGCGGGTAAGCACGCGCCCGGCGTTACGCATGAGGTATTCCAAAAGGTCGAATTCTTTCAGTGGCATTGGGACCGGATGGCCGTCGACAAGCACTGTGTGCCTTTCAACGTCCATCTGCACGCGGCCGCCGGACAAGATCCGGTCGTCGAACTCCTCGACCGGCTCGGCTTCCGGGCCGCGGCGCAGCACCGCGCGGATGCGGGCGACCAGTTCGCGGGTGGAATACGGCTTGGTCACGTAATCGTCCGCGCCCAGCTCGAGGCCGACAACCTTGTCAATCTCGCTGTCGCGGGCGGTGACCATGATGATGGGCACGGACGATTCTGCGCGCAGGCGCTTGCACACCTCGGTGCCGCTCATCCCCGGCAGCATGAGGTCGAGCAGCACGAGGTCCACGCGCTCGTCGTCGAACTGATCGAGGGCCGATTGCCCATCGGGGGCGACCAGTGTGTCGAAGCCCTCCTTGCGCAGCAGGTACGCGAGTGGGTCGGAGAGGGACTCTTCGTCTTCGACAATAAGAATGGTCGTCACTTATGCCTCCGTTTCCTTTCTGCCGGAACGCGCGGGGTCATAGATCGGCAGCTCGATGGTGAACGTCGAGCCGGTTCCGGGCCGGGACCACAACTTGATGCTACCGCCATGGTTCGCCACCACGTGCTTCACAATGGCCAAACCGAGCCCCGTGCCCCCCGTTGAGCGCGAACGGGCCTTATCCACCCGGTAAAAACGCTCGAAGACGCGCTTTTGGTCCTCGGGCGCGATGCCGATGCCGCGGTCGGTGACTCGGATGAGCACCACCTTTTCCCGCACCACCTTCTGCGTGACACTTACCGGCTTGCCATTCGGCGAATAGTTGATGGCATTTGAAATGAGGTTGGCCACCGCGACGGTAAGCATCTGCTTGTCCCCCATCACCTCAATGCCGGAGGGTGGGCAGGTGGTGAGCTCGATATCGCGGTTTTCTGCCGTGACGTGGTTGCGCGCGAGCGCGTCCTCGATCACCTCGTCGATGGACACCGGCACCATGTCCGGCAGCGCCTCGGCGCCCTGAAGCTTGGACAGGGAGATCAGATCCGTGATCATCTCCCCCATGCGCAGGGCCTCTCTTTGCAGCTTTTCGCCGAAATAGCCCACCATCTCCGGGTCGTCGGTGTCCTGCAGCAGGGCCTCCGCCAAAAGGGAGATGCCGCCCACCGGCGTCTTCAGCTCGTGCGAGACGTTGGCAACGAAGTCGCGGCGCGCGTCTTCCATGCGCACGTTCTCGCTCTCGTCCGAGCCGTAGATGATGGCGTAGGAGTTGTCCGTGAGCGACAGCGGGGTGACCATGGCACGCACGTTGCGGATGCGGCTGCCGGTGGTGCGCTGCGGCAGCTCCAGGTCGAGCGTGCGCTCCTCCTGGTCGTCGAACACCGCTTCCGCCACGTCGAACACCTTCGGGTTAACGGTGCCGTCGTACACGAGCGACATGTCGTGCGCCCTTGCGTTGGAGAGCAGCACTTTGCCGGTGCGGCCCACGACGACGATGCCGGTGGGCGAGCCTTGGGTCACCAGGTGCAGCACCTGGCTGACGGTGCTGATCTGCGAGTCCTCGCCCGGCTCGACCGCGCGGTTGCGCTCACGCCACCGGCGCGCCCGTTGCACCCCGATGACGGCGGGTACGGTCACGGCGACGCCGATGAGGAACGCGATGAACGGCGTCACGGGTGCGCTGCGTTACTTCTTGCCCTGGTTGGCTACGGCGGCCGCGCCGGCCTCGGCGGCCTCCGGGTCAAGGTAGGTACCGCCGGGGTTGAGCACCTTGCCGCGCTCCCCGATCTCGTAGACCAGCGGCATGCCGGTGGGGATGTTCAGGCCTGCGATGTCCTCGTCGGAGATGTTGTCCAGGTACTTCACCAGCGCGCGAAGGGAGTTGCCGTGCGCGGCGATCATGACGTTTTTGCCCTGCAGCACCTCGGGCAGAATCGCCGCCTCGTAGTAGGGCTGGAAGCGCTCCACCACGTCCTTCAGGCACTCCGTGCGCGGGACCTCGGGCAGGTAGGCGTAGCGCGGGTCATCCGTCTGCGCGTACTGGTTATCGGTGTCGATCTCCGGCGGCGGGGTGTCGTAGGAGCGGCGCCACTCCATGAACTGCTCCTCGCCGTACTCCTCGCGGATCTCCGCCTTGTTCAAACCCTGCAGCGCGCCGTAGTGGCGCTCGTTCAGGCGCCAGTTGCGCACGACCGGGATCCAGTGGCGGTCAGCAGCGTTCAGCGCGATGTTCGCGGTGCGGATCGCGCGGCGCAAAAGGGAGGTGAAGACGATGTCGGGCAGGACATCCTTTTCCACCATCAGCGCGCCGGCGTTTTTAGCTTCCGCCTCGCCCTGCTCCGTCAGATCGACATCCACCCAGCCCGTGAACTGGTTGGACTTGTTCCATTCACTTTGTCCGTGGCGGACCAGAATCAGCTTTCCGTTTGCTCGATTTTCACCCATACCTTCAAGCATGCCACGCAAGGGGAAGCGCCGTTGGCAAGTCAACCGGGCAGATGGGTGTCGGGGCGTGGCGTAACGTGAGGAATATGCGTATAGGTTTCCAAAGCATCCGTGCATGTATCCGCGCCGCAGCGACTACCGCCGCGGGTATCGCCCTGACCCTGTCCGCCGCCACCGCAGCCTCCCCGGCGCAGGCCGCAGAACCCGCACTCGCGGCCCCCGGCGCGCCCATGCGCATCGTGCCTGAGCAGGTGCCCCCGACCTTCCCCATGCCCACCGGCCGAGAGCTGAAGGTTCCGCCGGAGTTCTTTTCCGCGGTCTGCTCCCAGGGCCCGATCGGGACCGTGCGCACGCCGGATGGCACGCAGCGGGTGATGCTGACGGCGTCGCACTGCGTGAACACCCTTCCGGGCCGGCTTCCCGTCAAGAATGAGATCAGCACACCCGTCGGCCAGCAATACATCCGGTTGGGCGAACGCGTGGCGTCGAACCACGTTGCTCCCAGGGCGATGGATCTGTCCGACCCCATGGAGTCCATCCGCACCGCGGACTGGGGGGTAGTGCGCTTGGACGACGCAGTCGTGGATACGAGCTTGGCCCAGTCCCGCGATTGGGATGGCGGGACCCCGAGCGAACCGGTGCGCCTGACCACGATCAGGGACTACCGGACGCTCGCTCCGGGCGAGGTCTCGGTGGACAACTTCGGGCAGCCGATTTGCAAGGACGGCTCCACCTCGGGCCGCACCTGCGCGCAGCAGATCGGACGCACCCGCAATGGCGTCTACTCCTGGAACTTGGGCTACGCGCAAGGCGACTCCGGCGGGGTGAACTTCGACCCGCGCGACGGCGCGATCATCGGCGTATCCTCCATGACCCTGGGCCCGTTGGGCAAGACGCAGCCGGCGGACCGGATTATCGAAGACGCCTATGGGGTGGCAGACGGCCACGTCAACGACGTATTCACCGTGACCGATTCCACGGCCCCGCACGCGAATTTTGACGTTCCCGGCAACGAAGAAAAGCGCGTGGCGGCGGAAATCGAGCGCATGAACCCCGGGGTAACTCCCCCGGTTCCCCGCGAGGAGCTGCGCAAGGCGATCGGCGAGGCGCAAGGCGAGGCCCAGCAGATCGCCGACAGGGCTGTGCGTGGCGACGTTGACGTGCGCGAAGTGCAGCAGCGAGCGGAGCACCACGCCGACCAGATTGCATTCTGGGGCACCGTGACCGCGGTTGAGGAAGTTATCGGCCGCCTGCCCTAGCTGGTGCCGCCGGCCTGGCGCGAATCGGGGTCGGGGGTAAAACCGTGAAGGGTCTCCGAGTAGACCTCGCGCAGCTTTGCGGCGGAGGCTGACCAGCTGAAAGTGGCGGCGTGGGTGACGGCGTGGGTGGCCATGGCGTTGCGCACGGAGTCGTCGATAAGCAATTGCTCAAGCGCGTCGGCCCACGCTGTGGTCTCGTGGCCGCTGACGAGCACGCCCGTCTCCCCGTCGGCCACGGCGAGGGGGAGCCCGCCGACCGCCGCGGCAACGACGGGGGTGCCTGCGGCCTGGGCCTCCACGGCGACGAGGCCGAAGCTCTCGTTGTAGCTGGGCACGGCGACGATGTCGGCGGCCTGATAGATGCGGACGAGCTCCTCGGGCGGGCGCGGCTCTAAGAAGCGGCAGATGGATTCAATCCCCGCCTCGCGGGCAAGCGCGCGGTAGTGCTCCACGGACGCGCCGGCGCCCGAGGCACCGCCGCAGATGAGTACGCGCAGCGGTTCGCTCACCCGGCCGCGGCTGTGGACCTCCCCCATCGCCCGGATCAGCACCTGTGGGCCCTTGAAATCTTGGAGCCTGCCCACGAACGCGACCACCTTCGCGTGGACGGGCACGCCCAGGTCGCGGCGGGCGCGCTCGGTGTTGCGGTCAGTGCCAGGGGTAAACAGCTCCGTGTCCGCGCCGGGGCTGACGACGGCGATCTTTCCCGCGTCCACGTCGTAGAAACGGGCCAGCTCACGCGTCTCATCGGCGGTGTTGACCACGAGGGCGTCGGCGTTGTCCACCAATTGCTGCTCGCAAATACGGCGGGCCTCGGACTCGGAAGAATCGGTGCCGTACGCGTTTTTCACCGCCGCCCACGTGTGGCCCGTGTGCACGAGCGGGATGCCCTTCAGATCCGCCAGCAGCCACCCCACCTGGCCCGAAAGCCAGTAGTGCGAGTGAATGAGGTCGTAGTGCTCGCCGGCCGCGCGGGTGAATTGCACAATGCCGCCCGCGAACGCAGCGAGCTGGGTGGGAAGGTCCTCCTTCCCCAGCCCCTCGTAGGGCCCCGCGATGATGTTGATGACGCGGTAGCCGTCCTCGACCTCAACTACCTGGCCCTGGCTGGGGTGGGTGGCGCGGGTGAACACGTCCACGCGCACGCCCTGGCGGGCGAGCTGCTTGGCGGTGTTGTGGACGTACACGTTCATCCCGCCCGCGTCGCCGGACCCCGGCTGCTCAAGCGGGGAGGTGTGCATGGAGATCATGGCGACGCGCATGGGGGTTTAGCCTACTGGGGCGCGCCAGAGTTGGGCGCTGGTTGGGCGCTGGTTGGGTGCTGGTTAGGCCGGCACGAACGCCGGAGAAGCCGCGCGGGAATCTGTGCGCGTTCCGGAGCGGGCGCGCGCACCCTTGTCCAGGGTGAACACTTCGTCGCCGTCCTCGATCATGGAACGGTCGTGGGTGACAAAGCCGCAGGCGATGTTGCGCTCGTGCACCAGGTCGCGCAGGAGGGTGACGATCTCCTGGGAGCGCTCGTGGTCCAGGGAAGCGGTGGGTTCGTCCGCGAGCACGAGGTCGGGTTCACCCATGAGCGCACGGGCAATGCCCACGCGCTGGCGCTGGCCGCCGGAGAGTGCCTGCATGTCGCGGTCGCCCAGGCCCTCGAGACCGACGGCGGCGAGGAGCTCGTCGGCCCTCTCCCTTCGAGGACGACGTCCGCGAATGTGGTCGGTGACCAGGAGCTGGTCCCGGACGTTGAGCGCGGTGATCAGGTTGGCCTGCTGGAAGATCATGCCGATGTTGTCGCGGCGGACGGCGTCGTTGACGTCGCGCCCGTTGAGCCTGGCCGTGCCGGAATCAGGGGTTATCAGACCGGCTGCGACGGACAAAAGCGTCGATTTGCCCGAGCCGGACTCGCCGACGATGAAGGTCAAGCGGCCGGGCTCCGCGGTGAAGTCCAGGTTGTCGAGCACTGTGCGGCGCTCCTGGCCGTCCTGAAAGGAGACGGTGACGTTGTTCAGTTCAAGCATTATGCGACACCTCCGAGTGCGCTTTGGGGGTTGACCTTGACAATGGAGCGGGTGGCCAGCAGCGCGCCGATCATGCCCAGCACCCAGACCAGGACCGGGGGCAGCGCGATCACGTTGGCAGAGAGGGTGAACGGGGCGACACCTGCCATGCCGATGCCCACGGCGAGCGCAGCCAGGCCGCCGATGAGAGTGCCGATGAGCAGCAGGATCGCGGACTGGCCGAGGGCGTCCTTGAGCAGGTACGTGTTGGAGGCGCCGATGGCTTTCAAGATGGCTAGGTCGCGGGTGCGCTGCATCGTCCACACGGTGAGGAAGGCGATGATGACAAGTGCTGCGATGGCGTAGAGGAATCCCTGGATCATGAGCAGCGAGCCACGCTCAGAGGAGTACGCCGCCAAGCCCTTGAAGGAGTCCTTCAGCGAGACGCCGTCGTTCTTGTTTCCCGAAAGCAGGACGGTGCCGTCCGCGTCGGTGTGAAACGCCCCCTGCCAAATCTCGGTGGGCACCCACACGACCGGGGTGTGGGAGAACTGCAGGTCGTCCGTGAGTTCGTCGATGGTGGTGGCGGTGCCACCGAGCTGCACCCTGTCACCCTCGGTGAGCCCAAGGGAGGAGGACGCGACCGCACCGGCGCCGAGTACCTGGCCGCCGGGCAGCTGCGTGCCCTCGGGCAGGGAGAGCACTGCGACGGATTCCTCGCCCCCATCCTCGACCTGCATCAGGGTCTGGCCGGTGCCCAGAGGCACCAAGCCGTCGCGCGCTGTCACGCGGGAGGTGGTGAACGACGGGTCCTCGTTGTTCTCAAACACCACCGATTCCGGTGCGAGTGCCTCGAGCGCTGAGGTGTTCTGCTTGCCCAAACCGGACGTCAGCCCGGTGAGCACGACCACGAGGAGGGTGATCAACGCGACGGTGCCCACGATGAGCCCGAAGCGCCCCTTGGCCTTCTTGATTTCCCTGATTCCTACGAACATGCCACTAATTTTGGCGCTGACCTGGGGTGTAGCACATCGGGCGGGCGGTTGAAATCCCGATCAACCGATCGGTTGATCTACGCTGAACCGGTGACTTCCAACCGCATTCTGACCACGCTGCGCGTAAGCCTCCACGTGCTTGTTGCCGTGCTGCTCGCGGTGGGTCTTTTGGGCACACGCTCGTGGCTCACGTTTGCGGTTGCCGCGGCGTTTGCGGCCGCCTACCTGTACGGCACCGTGGCACAAAACCGCGGCTACGCGTACACGCTGCCGCAGGCGTCGGTGTGGCTCGCGGTGGTGATCGCCCTGTGGGTTGCGCTCTCGCTGCTCTCCCCCGGCTACGTGTGGCTGGAATTTCCCCTGGTCATGGTGGCCTGCTTCGTGCTCCCGACATGGTGGGCGATGGGGGTGACGGCGCTCATGCTCGCCTTCACCATCTTCGTGTCGTTTCCCAGCAGCGGCGTGGGCGGGGTGGTTGGCCCGACAATCGGCACCGTGTTGGCCATCGGCATCGTGCACGCCTACCAGGCGCTGCGCGGCGAGGCGGAGCACTACCGCAAGGTCGCCGCCGACTTGGAAGCCGCGCAGCTCGAACTCGCGGCCGCCGAGCACGCCGCCGGCGCCGCCTCCGAACGCGCGCGCCTTTCCCGCGAGGTCCACGACACCATGGCGCAGGGCTTAAGCTCCATCGTCTTGCTCAGCCGGGCGCTGGACAAGGAGCTTTCGCGTATCGACGCCTCCGGTTCCGCCCGCGAAACCCTCACCACCATCCGTGAGACCGCCTCCGACAATCTGACCGAGGCCCGCCGCTTCGTTGCCGGCAACGCCGCCCCCACACAGAGCAATGGCCAGGAGACTGGCCAGGAACACTTCATCCCGCGCATCGAGCGCCTCGCCCGCTCGGCCGAAGCCCGTCAGCGGGCGCTGGGCACTCCCCTCGAGGTGCGGGTGAACGCCGTCGAACTGCCGGAGCCCACCGCCTCCGTGGCGGAACGCGTGGTGCGGGAGGCGCTGTCCAACGTGGTGCGGCACTCGGGTGCGAGGTTGGCGGTGGTGACCGTCGATAAGCTTGGGCCCCGAGCAACCGTCGATGTGTACGACAACGGCCGCGGCATCACCGGGCCGGAGGGCTACGGGTTGACAGGCCTGCGCGCTCGCGTCGAGGAGGCCGGCGGCGAACTCACGGTGGAGGGCAACGTCCTCGCCGCCACGTTGCCGCTGCCGGGCCAATAGAAAGGGCCAGTAGAAAGGGACCGCCCATGCTTCGCGTCATGCTTATCGACGACCATCCGGTCGTCCGCGCCGGGTTAACCGCCGTGCTCAATTCGTTTGGGGACATGGAGGTCGTGGCCACCGCATCCGACGGCGCCGCCGACGTGCCCGACGACGTGGACGTGGTGGTCAGCGACATTCAGATGCCGAACGCCACGGGCATTGACCTCACCCGCAGACTCGTCGGCGCGGGCGGGCCACCGGTACTCATCCTCACCACCTACGACACCCAGGCCGATGTCGTCGCCGCCGTGGAGGCGGGGGCGATGGGCTACCTGCTCAAAGACGCCCCCGAGGAGGAGCTCCACGACGCCGTGTTGCGCGCGGCGCGCCGGGAGCGGGTGCTCTCACCCCAGGTGGCGAACGTGCTGGCGGAACGGGTGGTTAACCCCGCCGAGGCCCTTTCGGCCCGCGAGATCGAACTGCTTAAGGCGCTGCAGACGGGCGCGTCGAACCGGGAGATCGCCGACCAGCTGTTCATTTCCCAGGCCACTGTGAAAACGCACCTGATCCACATCTACTCCAAGCTCGGGGTGGACAACCGCACCGCGGCAGTGGACGTGGCCCGGGAGCGGCGAATTATTTAGCGCGCGGCGTGGCGGTGCCACGCCCCGAAGTCCAACGCCACGGTTGCGGCCAACAGCTCGTAGGCACGAAGCGTGGCGGGCGACATGCGCTCGAGGTCGACGACGGAGCCCTCCGCCAGGTGGCGGTCGTACGGGATGGTGTGCACGGCACGGGTGCGGCACGCGAAGTGCTCGATGACCTTGTCTAGGTCGATCGTCGGTTTGCCCGGCGCGGATGAAGAGACCACGACCACGGCGTTGGCGGCCAGCTGGTCGTAGCCGTGGAGGTTGAGCCAGTCCAAGGTGGCGGAGGCGGACTGCGCCCCGTCGAGCGCCGGCGAGGTAACCAACACGAGTGTGTTGGCCAAATCGAGCACGCCCGCCATGGCGGAGTGCATGAGGCCGGTGCCGCAGTCGGTGAGGATGATGTTGTAGTGGTGCTGCAGGATGTCGATGGCGCGGCGGTAGTCGTATTCCGAAAACGCCTCTGAGACGGCCGGGTCGCGCTCTGAGCCGATGACTTCAAGGCGCGACGCGGCCTGGTTGGTGTAGGCGCGCACCTGCGGGTAGCGGGTGGTCTCGGGCGCGTGCAGCAGGTCCCGGATCGTGGCCGGGGGCGCGATGGCGGCTCGCTGGGCCAGCGTGCCCAGGTCCGGGTTGGCGTCGATGGCGATGACCCGGTCCCCGCGCGTTTGCGCGAACACGCCACCGAGGGCCACCGTGGTGGTGGTCTTGCCCACCCCGCCCTTCAAGCTCATGACGGCGATGCGGTAGTCGCCGCGCAGGGGCGCCCGGATGGCGTCGATAAGCTGCTGCTCCTCGAGCTCTTTCCTGGAGCCGCCCGGGTTGACGCGGCCGCGCGTGGCGGCGTGGACGAGGCGGCGCCAGCCCTGCTTGGGCGGTGATTTCACCGGGTCGACCAGGTTCGAGTGGTCGAGGCCCGCGGGTGGGCGCAGCTCTCGCTCTGTGAAGTTTTCAGTGAAGTCTTCGGTGCCCGTGAATGGGTCCGTGAATGGGTCGTGAAAAGTAGTCATGGATCCCCCAAAAATCCCCCGTGTTGTGATCGCCCGTGATTGTAGGGCACCGGCGGCGCGGGCGCAGCGCGAGCGGAAACATCCCCAACCTACGCAACCGTAGGTTATAGTCGGGCACGCAAATACACCTGACAACGAAAGGGGACTCATGGGCGCCGCAGACACCCGGGCCTGGATCCAGCACTACGCCGAGTGGACACACCCGTTCCCCGAGCTCGGCAGCGACACCCTGGTCAGCCTGTTCAACCAGACCGTCACCAACGAGGCGCACAAAACCGCCACCTGGTTCATGGGCAAAGAACTCACCTACGGCCAACTCAACGAGCAGGTCACCCGCTGCGCCTCCGCCCTGGCGGCGCTGGGCGTGGCCGCCGGCGACCGGGTGGCGGTTGCCCTGCCGAACTGCCCCCAGCACGTGGTGGCGGTCACCGCGATCCTGCGCCTGGGCGCGACGGTGGTCGAACACAACCCGCTCTATACCGCGTACGAGCTGCAGCACCAGTTTGCGGACCACGGGGCGAAGGTGGCCATCGTCTTCGACAAAAGCGCCCCTACCTTCTGCGAGCTGCGCGAGACCACGGCACTCGAGCACATCATCGCGGTGAACATGGTTGAGGCGATGCCCGCGCACCTGCGCGCCGCGCTGGCGCTGCCCCTGCCACCTCTGCAAAAGCAGCGCGCGCAGCTCACCGCCCCGGCCCCGGGCACCACTCCGTGGAAGCAGTTTCTGTCCACCGGGCGCCGCCCCGTGCGCGGCGCCGCAGTGAGTCAGGACGACGTCGCGTTCATCCTGTACACCTCCGGCACGTCCGGGAAACCCAAGGGCGCGCCGCTGACGCACCGCAACATCATGGCGGTGGTCGTCGCGGGGCTGGAGTGGCTCGAGGACTTTGGCAAGGTCGAGGAGACCATCCTCGCCGTGCTGCCCCTGTTCCACATCTACGGCCTCACCCTCAACTACGCGCTCGCGCTCACCCGTGCGGCCACCATCGCGCTCGTGCCCGCGCCGCAGCCGAAGCTGTACCAGGCGGCGATCACCAAAACCCGCCCCACCCTGCTGCCCGGCGTGCCTACCCTGTACGAGCGCATCGTGGAGTGGGCGGTGGAATCCGGTGCGGACCTGTCGTCGATCCACACCTCCATCTCCGGCGCGTCCACCCTGCCCGCGCCGCTGATTGAGAAATGGGAGCAGGCCACCGGCGGGCGCCTCATCGAAGGCTACGGGCTCACCGAAACCGCGCCCTGCGTGGCGGGCAACCCGCTCGACGGCACCCGCCGCCCCGGCTACATCGGCCTGCCCTTCCCCAACACCGAGGTGCGCATTGCCAACCCCGACAACCCGGCCGAGACGCTGCCGGACGGCGAGGCCGGCGAACTCCTCGTCCGCGGCCCCCAGGTCTTCGCCGGCTACTTAAACAACCCCGAGGCCAACGAGCGCGCGTTCCACGACGGCTGGTTCCGCACCGGCGACATGGCCATCATGGGCCCGGACGGCTGGATCAAACTGGTCGCGCGCATCAAGGAAATGATTATCACCGGCGGTTTCAACGTCTACCCCGACGAGGTGGAGGCCGTACTTCGCGAGCACCCTGACGTCGAGGACGTCGCCGTCGTGGGCCGGCCGCGGCCCGACGGTTCCGAGGACGTCGTCGCATGCATTTCGCTTATCGACGGCTCCGTCCTCGACCCCGCCGGCTTAAAAGACTTCGCGCGGACCCGCCTGACCAGATACAAAGTGCCCCGCGACTTCTACCACTTCGAGGAGTTGCAGCGCGACCAAACGGGCAAGATCCGCCGGAGGGAGGTGCGCGACACCCTCCTCACCCTGCTTACGCAACCGTAGGTTTCGCGTAGTGTAGTGCGCATGAATTCGACTGCCCCCTGGCTGCAGTACTACCCGGAATGGACCGCCCACTCGCTGGAGTACGGCACCAAGACCCTGCCCGAAATCTACGAGGACAACCTCGCCCGCAACGCCAACAAGATTGCCACCCGTTTCTTCGGCCGCACCCAGACTTACGCTGAGCTGGACAAAGAGGTGCGCAAAGTTGCCGCGGGCCTGAAGGCGTTCGGGGTGCGCGAGGGCGACCGGGTTGCCATCTTGCTGCCCAACTGCCCCCAGCACGTCGCCGCCTTCTGGGCGGTGCAAAAGCTGGGTGCGGTGGTGGTGGAGCACAACCCGCTCTACACCGCCCACGAGTTGCGCCCCCAGTTCAAGGACCACGCCGCGCGCGTGGCTATCGCGTGGGACAAGTCCGCCGACACCCTCGAGGAGCTGCGCGCGGACACCCCGCTGGAAACCATCGTCAGCGTCAACATGACCAAGGCGATGCCGCGAGCCAAGCGCCTCGCGCTGCGGCTTCCCATTCCAAAGGTGAGTCAGGCCCGGGCGGCGCTGACGGAGACGTCGAAAAGCACTGCGAAAAATACCGTCTCCTTTGAAACGCTCATGAGCCCAGCGATCGGCGGCTTCGGCACGGACGTGGAAACGCCGGCAACGCTCACCCCAGATTCGCCCGGCGTGCTGCTCTATACCTCCGGCACCACCGGCACGCCGAAGGGTGCCCTGCTCACCCACACCAACCTGGTGGCCAACCCCACGCAGGGCGTGGCGTGGGTCAAAGAGCTGCAGGAACCGGGTCAGCGCATGTTGGCCACGCTGCCGTTCTTCCACGCCTACGGTCTCACGTTCTCGCTCACGCTGACCATGCTCATCGGCTCCGAGCTCGTGCTGCTGCCCGCGCCGAAGATGGAGCTGGTCATGGACGCGTTGAAAAAGACCCCGCCGACCTTCGTGCCGGGCGTTCCCACCGTGTTCGAGCGCATCGTGAAAACGGCGCGGGAGAAAAAGGTCGACATGTCGAAGGTGCAGATCGGCTTCTCCGGCGCTTCTTCCCTGCCGGCGCACGTGATCGAGGAGTGGGAAGCGCTCACGGGCGGCAACCTGGTGGAGGGCTATGGGCTGACCGAGACCTCCCCCATCATCGTGGGCAACCCGCAGACGGCCGACCGCCGGCCCGGCTACATCGGCATCCCGTTCCCGGACACCCAGATCCGCATCGTCAACCCCGACAACCCGGACGAGGATATGCCGTACGGCGAACCCGGCGAGATCCTGGCCAAGGGCCCGCAGGTCTTCGGCGGCTACCTGAACAACCCCGAGGCCACCGAGAAGGTGTTCCACAACGGCTGGTTCCGCACCGGGGATATGGGGGTGATGGAGGAAGACGGCTTCATCCGGCTGGTCTCGCGCATCAAGGAGCTCATCATCACCGGCGGCTTCAACGTCTACCCCGCCGAGGTGGAGGAAGTCATGCGCACCCACCGCGACGTGGAAGACGTCGCCGTCGTGGGCCGCCCGCGTACCGACGGCTCCGAGGACGTCGTTGCCTGCATCGTGCTTCGCGACGGCGCCGTGCTCGACCCGGACGGCCTCAAGCAGTACGCCCGGGAAAACCTCACCCGTTACAAGGTGCCGCGCACTTTCTACCACTTCGAGGAGCTGGCGAAAGACCAGATGGGCAAGATCCGCCGCCGCGAGGTGCGCGACGACCTGCTTGCCAAGCTCGCCGAGCGCTAGAACCCCACCCACACCGGCTCGGGCTGCAGCTCTACCCCGAACGCCTCGCGCACCTGGTCCTGCACCCGGCGCGCAAGCTCGGCGATGTCGGACGCGCGCGCCGCGCCCCGGTTCGTCAGCGCGAGGGTGTGCTTGGCGGAAAGCCGCGCGGGCGCATCGTCACCGGGAAAACCGCGGGGGCAGCCCGCGCGCTCGATGAGCCACGCCGCCGAGAGCTTTTCCATCCCGCCACCTGCGGCGAAGCGCGGCATGTTCGCCTCGCCCACCTTTCGCTCGATGTCGTCGGCGAGCTCGGCTGGCACGACGGGGTTGGTGAAGAACGACCCGGCCGACCACGTGTCGTGGTCCCCCGCGTCCAGCACCATGCCCTTCGCCCGGCGGGTGGCCAGCACCGATTCGCGCGCCTGCGCCAGCGGCACCCGCTCCCCGCCGAGGTGGCGCAGCGGGATCGACAGCTCCGTCGCCTCCAACTGCAACTCGATCTCCAACACCACCGCGCGTGAGGTGAACTTCAGGTTGGAGTAGCGGTAGGCCAGATCCAGCGAGCTCGCCGGCACCCACTCGTCCGTGTTCGTCTCGCGGTTCCACAGCCGCACGCGGGTAAGCACGTCCGCGATCTCCGCGCCGTAGGCGCCCACGTTTTGCACCGGCGTCGCCCCCGCCGAACCCGGGATGCCGGACAGCGCCTCGATGCCGCCCAGGCCGTGCTCCACCGCGTACGCCACCACCGTGTCCCACTCGGTGCCGGCTTGGGCGCGCAGCCGGAGGCCGTCGTCAAGCGTGATGCCCTTGTTGCGCACGAGCACCGCGGTCAGCTCAAGCTCACCGTCCGCCACGAGCAGGTTGGAGCCGCCGCCGACGACCAGCAGCGGCTCAGCCTGCGCATCAAGCGTGGCGACGGCCTGGGCCAGCGCATCCGCCGTCGAACACTCGATGGTGCGCCGCGGGGTGCCGCCGACGCGCAGCGTGGTCAGGTGGGCAAATGATGGGTTGGTCACCCATGCAACGGTAGTCTGTGACACATGACTGCACGTAGTGACATCACCGTGACCATCAACCAGCCCATTGAGAAGGTCGCCGAGGCCTACTCCAAGGCCGAGTACTGGGAGCACGTGGCCAAGCACCTCTCCCCCGAGCCGGGCGAGCTGAACTCGTTTAGTGAAGGCGAGGCGGTGCTCTACGAAATCCTGCCGAAATCCATTATGCCGGAGGCCGCACAGGCCATGATCTCCCAGGACCTGAAGCTCAAGCGCGTGGTCACCATCGGTGCGCTCGACGGCGACCAGGCCAAGCACTCCTTCACCGGCGACGTGAAGGGCACCCCCGTGGACCTCGCCGGCGAGTACACCGCCACCCGCGCTGGAGATGCCACCGAGCTGGCCTACGAGCTCGAGGCGAAGGTGAACATCCCGTTCATGGGCGCCGCGCTCGAGCCGAAGGTGGTCGAGGCCCTCGAGGAGATCTGCAAGAACGAGGCCAAGCTCACCGAGACCTGGATCAGCGAGAACCTCTGATTCCCCACTACCACAACCTCCGCGCCGAACAATCCGCCGGCAAGCCGTACGGGGTGATCACCCGCGGCACCACTGGCGTGAACCGTCTGCGCAGGTCAGACCGCTGGACCCGCTTCAACCCGCGGGTCCAGTCGCTGTTGCGGGCAGGCTCGCCCCTGGCCGTGGACGTGGGGTACGGAGCCTCCCACACCACAACGGTGGAGTGGGCCGGGTGGTTGCGCCAGATCAACCCGCGGGTGGACGTGGTGGGCTTGGAAATCGACCCGGCCCGGGTGCTGCCGCCGCGCGACGGCGTGCGCTTCGAGCTCGGCGGGTTCGAGCTCGCCGGCTACCGCCCCCACCTCGTGCGCGCCTTCAACGTGCTGCGCCAGTACGACGTCGCCGAGGTCCCCGCGGTGTGGTCCACCGTCTGCTCCCGGCTCGCCCCTGGCGGGCTGTTCATCGAGGGCACCTGCGACGAGCTGGGCAGGCGCTGCGCCTGGGTGCTTCTCGACGCCTCCGGCCCCATCTCCCTCACCCTCGCGTGGGACCCCTTCGACGTTGCCGCCCCCAGCGACGTTGCCGAGCGGCTGCCAAAGGCGCTGATCCACCGCAACGTGCCGGGCGAGGCGATCTACGACCTGCTCTCAAGCGCCGATGCCGCCTGGGACCACGCCGCCGGGTGGGCGCCCCACGGACCGCGTGTGCGCTGGCGCCAGGCCTTGGGTGAACTGGCCGCGACCTGGCCCGTTGCGCCCCAACGCCGGGACTTGCGCGACAACATCCTCACCGTGCCGTGGAGCTGCGTCGCCCCCGCGGCGTGAGTGCTTTCTACACTGTTTCGCATGAGTAAAGCGTGGAAGATCTTCCTGTCCATTGTCGCGGCGGTGCTGTTGCTGTTCGCGGTCGCGGAGGCCGGCATTCGCACCTTCGTGGCGCACCAGGTCACCTCCCAGGCCCCGGAGAACACGTCGGTGTCGTTCGGCTCAAGCCCCGTCACCCTGGGCCTGCTCGGCGGCACGTTCCCGCACATCGAAGTCTCTCAGCCCTCCACCCTGCTGGTCAACGGCAACGAGATCACGGGCACACCGGAATCGACCGTGAACATGGACCGGGTGCGCCTCACCGGCGGCGAGCCCGTGGCCCAGTCCCTGCGCCTGACCACCACGCTGCCGAACGACTTCATCCGCGCCATGCTCAACCAGCAGTTGGAACAACAGCTGGGCCAGGGCAGCTTCCTGTCCAACATCATCACCGTCTCCGACGTGTCCACCGACGACCAGGCGGGCACGTTCACCATCTCGTTCACCGCGGGTGCCGCGGGCATCGAGCTCGCCCCGGTGATGGATTCGGGCCGCCTCGAGTTTCAAGCGCGAAGCACCGAGCTCTTCGGGTTTGAACTGCCCCAAGACGTGGCAACCGCCATCACCGAAGCGATGGCGGAAGGGGTCTCGCAGGAAGCAACCGGCGGGATGCAGGTCGAGGATTTTCAGGTGGTACCTGGCGGGTTGAAGGTGACCGTCTTCGGGGAAAACGTGAACTTCAACGAACTCCAGCAGCTGGAGGCGCCTGCGGCCTACCAGTCGTAGTTACCGTTGAGCAGGTTCGTGATCTGGGGGCGCACGTCGAAGTAGTAGATGCCGATGGCCACCGCACCGAACCAGGCGATGAACGGCAGCGGCAGCAGGCAGGCGAGCGCTGACACGCCCAGGATTGCGGTCCACGCCATCTTGTTCTGCCGCCCCGCCGCCTCAAACGCGTCCGCCCGCGTTGTCGCTGCGAACACCGCGGCGACAATGCCGGCGACGCCCACCAACCGCAGCAGCCACGCCCCGGCCAGGCCGGGGATGCTCATGATGGTCATGATCTGGCTCACTGCAGCGGTGTCCATGGCTTAGTTCGCGTCCTTCGGGTTGGTGACGTTGTTGCGGTAGCTGCCGAACACGTCCTCCGCGTCGTCGGCAACAACCTCGCCCTCGATGATATCCCCCCGCTTCGCGGTGTCCGCTGGGGTGCCCGTCGCGGAATCCGTCACTGTATCGGTTGCTGTACCGGTTGCGGTGCCCTGCTCGCCGAACTGGCTCTGGATGCGGTCCACGAGGCCGTTGAAGCGGTTGCGCAGGTCCGCCACGACGTTCGTCTCCTCGCCCTCGGCGTTCGACCCCACCTTGTCCATGCGCTCGTCGAAGGACGCGCGGATGTCCGCCACACGGTTGCGAAGACCTTCCTTCGCGTCGTCGGTGAACTTCAGGTCGCGCTCGCGGAAGGAGTTGAACGCCTTCTCCGCCTCGTTGGTGAAGTTGGTGGCCCAAGAGCGCACCTCACCATCGGTCGTCGCATTGTCCAGGCTTGCACGCGCGCTGTCGGACGCGGACTTCACGCGGTCCGGCAGCCCCTCGAACGCCTTGCCAAACGCGGCGCCAAGGGCCGAACCCGCGGCCAGAAGGGCGTCGCCCGCCTCGCGCAGGTTCGAACGGACCTCCTCGGCGCCGGTCTCATCCGCAGCGCGGTCGGTTGCGCTGTCGTTGCTGTACTTGGAGTAGTTCGGCTCTGCGGTCTCGCCGGTGTTGCTGGTCGTGTTCGGGTTGTTGCTCTCGGTCATGGTGATCTCCTTGCGTCAGTAGAAAATGATCTGCGACACAGTGTAAATAACCAGGCCCGCCAGCGCACCGACGATCGTGCCGTTGAGCCGGATGAACTGCAGGTCCTTGCCCACCATGAGCTCGATTTTGTCCGCCGCTTCCTGGCCATCCCACCGTTGGATGGTCTCCGCGATGATGCCCACGATCTGATCCGCGCCGTTCTCCGCCGCGTAGAACGTCACCTTCTGCAGCATGCGCTCCGCGCTCTCGCGCACCTCCGCGTCGCCCGCAAGCTTGCGGCCCCACTCCTCAGCGGAGCTCGTTGCTTTACGACGGAGCGTGGACCCCGCGTCCCCCGCTGCGTCGATAAGCGACTGCGAAAGCTGCTCCCAGATCTGTGCCGGCGCCCCGGTGACCACCGCGGAGCCCATGATGTCGCCCTTGAGCGACTCGACGCGCGTGATCATGTCCCCGTCGAACTGCAGGTCCTGCGCGAACTGGTACAGCTGTCGGCGGATGGCGCGGCGCGCCTCGTGGTGCGGTTCCTCGTCCACGTCCCGCATGAACTGCACCATTTCGTCGTAGACGCGCTGGCCCACGAGCTCTTTGGCGAAGCGCGGAGCCCAGCTGGGCATGCGCTCATCGATCATGGTGACCACGGTGTCTTCCATGCCATCGACCTTGCGGCGCGCCCACTTTACGATGTCGTCCACCACCGGGTCGAGCTTGCCGTCCGTGATCAACCCCTCCAACGCCCGGCCGGCGGGCGGGCCCCACACCGGCTCCGCGACGCGATCCACCACCTGGGCTTGAATGAAGCGCTGCGCCTCGTTCGGGTCGATGCCTTCGACCATGCGGATGGCGAACTTGCCGACTTCCTCGCTCACCCGCTCCGCGTTCTCCGGCTTCGACAGCCAGTTGCCCACCTTCTGCGGTATGCCGGCCTGCATCACCTTGTCCGTGATCGTCCGGGCGTTGAGGAAGTTGTCGCTGACGAACTCGCTGAGCGCATCCGCAACCTGATCCTTCTTGTTCGGGATGATCGCGGTGTGCGGAATCGGAATACCCATCGGGTACTTGAACAGCGCGGTGACGGCGAACCAGTCCGCCAGGCCGCCCACCATGCCGGCCTCTGCCGCGGCGCGCACGTAGCCCACCCAGGCCCCCGCCACACCACGCGACTGGTACCACGAGCAGATGAGGAAGATCACCGCCATGACCCCGAGCAGACTGGTGACGAACACCTTGTGGTTGTGCAGCACGCGACGACGCTCCGCCTCGTTGGCGGGCGACGGCATCAGCGGCGGGGTGAACTGATCAGTCATGCCTACGATTAAACCGCTCCCCCCTGCGCGTCCGCGAATGCAAAACGCCCCCACCCGGCAGGGTGAGGGCGGTGCGGCAGAACCCTAATTCAGGACCTAGTTCCTGCGGCCAGTGCGCTTGCGGTAGGCCTTGTAATCGCGGCGACCGACCGCAATCAGGGCGAAGCCACCAGCCAGCGTCAGCGCCACCTCGATCAGGCCGAGGATCAGCAGACGCTGCGACAAGTCGTGGGTCTGTGCACCGAAGCCGAATGCCATCGCGGCACCGCCCCACACAGCCAGGCCGATTCCGAACAGGGAAGACAGGATCAGGCCCATCGCGACCCAGGTCGCGGTGCGGGCCAGGGAAGAGTGCGGTGCGCCGAGGGAAACCGGGTCGTAGCCCTCGATGTACGTGTCTTCGATCCTGCCCTCGTAGTCCGGGAACGACTCGCTGCGGATGTCGGCCACTGCCTGCTGCTGGGAAGCCATGATGTGTGTCCTTACCTATGAATGCTCAGTTGCTGTCGAGTATACGGCGGCCTAGTCGTCGCCGCCCTTGAAGGCAGCGCGTGCGCGCTCGGCGTTGATCGCGCCCACGGCATCCAGCGGAATGCCGGCCGGGCACACGTCAGCGCACTCGCCGTAGAGGGAGCAGTGGCCGAAGTTGGTCTCCAGCTCGTCGACCATCTTGCGGGCGCGACGTGCACGCTCCTGCTTGCCCAGCGGCAGCAGCTTGAGGTGCTTCAGCTTCGCACCGGTGAACAGGTGCGCCGCGCCGTTCGGGCACGCAGCCACGCAAGCACCGCAGCCGATGCAGGCGGCGTAGTCCAGCGCCATCTCGGCGTCGTGGTGGTTGACGGCCAGCGTGTCGGCATCCGGGGCGGTACCCGCCTGGACGGAGACGTAGCCACCCTGCTGCATGACGCGGTCGAGGGCCGAGCGGTCCACGACCAGGTCCTTGATCACCGGGAATGCGCCGGAGCGGAACGGCTCGATACGCAGGGTGTCGCCGTCCTTGTAGTTGAACAGGCGCTGCAGGCAGGCGGTGATGTTGTGGTCCGCGCCGTGCGGGCGACCGTTGACGGAGAGGCCGCAGGTGCCACAGATGCCCTCGCGGCAGTCGGAGGCGAAGGTGAACGGCTCCTTGCCCTCCTCGACGTAGCGGTTGTTTACGTGGTCAAGCAGCTCCAGGATGGACATCTGCTCGACGGCGTCGTCGACCTGCACCGTCTCGAAGCTACCTTCAGTGTCCGGGCCGGCCTGACGCCAGATTTCAAGTGTGAGTTTCATTTACTTGTAGTTCCTTGCCATCAGCGGGATCGAATCGAAGTGCAGGGGTTCTGCGTGGCGGATGAACTGGCCCTCGCCGGCCGGCTCCCAGGCGGAGACGAAGCACCAGTTGTCGTCGTCACGCTCGGCCTCGCCATCGTCGGTGAGGTGATCCATACGGTAGTGGGCACCGCAGGACTCGTCGCGGTCAAGTGCGTCCACGCACATGAGTTCACCCAGGTTGATGTAGTCCACCAGGCGCAGGGTTGCCTCGAGCGTCTGGTTCATGTCGTTCGGGGAACCCGGGATGTGGATGTTGGTCCAGAAATCCTCGCGCAGCGCGCGGATCTTCTGAATGCCTTCCTTGAGGCCATCCACGGTGCGGGCCACGCCGCAGAACTCGTAGAGGATGTCGCCGAGCTGCTCGTGGTAGTACTCCGGGCCGTGCGGGTCTGGGCCCTGGATGGACATGAGACGCTCGATGCGCTCGGTGGAGCGGGCAACCGCCTCCTGAGCCTCGCGGGACTCAGGCGACAGCGCTTCCTCACCCAGGTGGTTTGCCAGGTAGTTCGGCACCGTGAACGGCAGGGTGAACCAGCCGTCAACGGACGCGGACAGCAGCGAGTTCGCACCAAGGCGGTTCGCGCCGTGGTAGGTCCAGGAGCACTCACCGGCGGCGAAGAGGCCGTCGATGGAGGTCATCTCGTTGAAGTC